>Ga0210405_10000769_pt1 | contig 40016 bp, 38 predicted proteins | sample IncBWH11MmetaG_FD_155492 | JGI IMG/M metagenome (GOLD analysis project Ga0210405, IMG submission 155492) | Forest soil microbial communities from Barre Woods Harvard Forest LTER site, Petersham, Massachusetts, United States - Inc-BW-H-11-M | ecosystem: Environmental > Terrestrial > Soil >... | reverse complement strand
TACGATCTCCGCGCCTCCGGGAAGGGCGTTTTTTCCGAGTGGGAGAAGAACGTCAATCTAAGGTCCGGCAAGACAAAAGAACTGACGTTGCGTTTGATTTACGCAAAGGAAGTTCCCAAAGCCTACGTAAAGAGCAAACCAAAACAGTGACTGGTGACTGGTCATGGGTGATTCGCGATTTGTGGCTGGTGACCGGGGCAAAATTCTGAGTTGCGCCCAGAAAAAATCTCAGGCGATTGCCGCGGAAAAACTATTCCCGCAGAGATGCAAACTTCCTATTGATACAGGAGCTGGGCCAGCTCGTAGATATCGGAATCAGAGACATCGGAGATGGCGCAATACTCCATGCCCTGGCGGCGCCAATGGCGCCACTGATAACCTTGCCGGAGACCAGGCGCGTGGATCGGCGTGTCCGCTTCCTTGGTGGGCATGACAAAAACATTAATGATGTGTTTGCGGCGCGCATAGACCAGCGTGGCGACATTCTGGCCGCCGAGAACATCGAGACGCCCGCCAATCAGCGGAAATCCTTCATCCGCAAAATCCTTCACCGGGGGCACAAAAGCAAGCTTGCCATTGAACCACGGCTTGACAGTGTGCTGGTCGGTGGAAGCCACGTCGGTGAGATGGCCGGGCTGCAGCGAGCGGACGTGCGCGTCAATGATTTCGGCAACGGTGAACGGCGGAGTGGAAGCACTGTCCTTGCCAGGGTGCGGCCAAACGAACCAGGAAACGGAAGCAACCACCAGTATGGTGGCGGCCACGGCAACCCAGCGCCAAGCCGGAATGCGAATGACAGCGGGAAAAGCGGTCATGGCATCGAGTTCGGCGCGAATTTTCTTGCGCAGGGCTAAAGGAGCGCTTTCGTAAAGACCGCTGCGCTGAAGGGACGAGCGCAGCGATTCCTCGGATCCGAGGGCGGTAGTGCACTCGCGGCAGGTTTCTAGGTGATGCTCAAATTCCGCGGCGCGCGTGGCGTCGAGTTCGCCATCCAGGTAGCCGTGGAGGACCGTGCGATTCAAATCACAGTTCACGGGCGGCCTCCTGCGGAGAAGCGTGCGTAAGCGCGCGCTGCAAACGCTGGCGGGCGCGCGCCAGCGCGGACATGACAGTACCAATGGGGATGGCAGTTATGGAAGCAATTTCCTTATAGGAACAACCTTCGAGTTCGCGAAGGACCAGGACTTCGCGGAAGCGCGGAGGCAGCGTTTCCAGAGCGCGAGAGAGGCGCTCGCGGTTGGACCCGGCAATGGCCAGAGCCTCGGGCGAGACGCTGGGCTGGGGGTGCAATTCTTCGTCGAATTCGGTCATCAGTTCCACAGGGCGATTCTTCTCCAACCAGGTATAACAAGTATTGCGCACAATCTGCAAAAGCCAGGCTCGCGCATCGCCACCGTGAAACCCGCGAAAAAAGCGGTAGGCACGGAGCATGGCTTCCTGGGCGACGTCTTCGGAGTCGGCGCGGCTTTTCAGGAGCCAGCGCGACAAATTGAAGGCGGCGTCTAGATGCGGTAGAACGAGCTGCTCGAAGCGCGCCCGGTCCTGCGCATCCAACACGTCCGCACCTTTTCCCTGGTCAGAGCCACTCATGGACAGGAACCGCCTGAGGGGTCATTTTATTCCCAATCCCCTCTTGGATGTGACTAATTCGCCAAAAGGTTGGTAAGCACGGAAATCGGGAATAATTTGCGCCCCTTGCTGGTCTGGATAGGCGAAACACGTCCCATACGCGGCGCGGGCTCCCTGGACTCTCTCACCCGCGCCGCCCTCCAAGCAAATTGGCGGGAACGGGCGACATTAAATAGTTACGGGTACGGGTGTATCCAAATCTCGAGGAGGAAGCGATGGCGGGTAAGGCGAAAGACGAAATCCTTTACGACCACAACCACGACGGGATCGACCGGCGTGGATTCCTGAAATGCATGGCTTGGGCGGGAACGGGCGCCCTCTGTGTGATGAGCGGCGGCGTTCTGAAGTCCTATAGCCTCAGCCGGCTGCCGGAATTGAGCCCGAAGGAAGCTATGGGCGAATTGAGCTTTGTGCAGATCAGCGACAGCCACATGGGTTTCAACAAGCCGGCGAATCCAGATGTTGCAGGCACGCTGAAAGCCGCGGTGGACAAGATTAACGGTTTGTCGGCGGCGCCGGAATTTATGCTGCACACCGGAGACATCAGCCACCTTTCAAAGCCGGAGGAGTTCGATACGGTTGACCAGATTCTGAAAGGCGCCAAACCCAAGGACGTTTTCTATGTGCCGGGCGAGCACGACGTGCTCAACGACGACGGAAAGCAGTTCCTGGAGCGTTATGGAAAGGGCAGCAAGGGCGCGGGTTGGTACAGCTTTGACAAGAAGGGCGCGCACTTCATCGGGCTGGTCAACGTCATGAATTTGAAAGCCGGAGGGCTGGGGACGCTGGGCCACGATCAATTGGAATGGCTGGAAGACGATGTGAAGCACCTGAAGCACAGCACGCCCATCGTGGTCTTCGCGCATATTCCGCTCTGGTCCGTGTATCCGGAGTGGGGTTGGGGAACGGAAGATAGCGCCCAGGCGCTGGCGTACCTGAAGAAATTCGGCTCGGTGACGGTGCTGAACGGTCACATCCATCAGGTGATGCAGAAGGTCGAGGGCAACGTTACGTTTCACACCGCTTGCTCGACCGCGTTTCCGCAACCGCAGCCGGGCAAGGCGGATTCGCCGGGGCCTATGAAGGTGCCGGCGGAGCAACTGAAGAGCGTGCTCGGAATCACGGATGTGAACTACGTTCAAGGGCAACACGCGCTGGCGGTTGTGGATTCGACGCTCGCGTGATTCGGAAGTAGCTCAAACCAACCGGCCAATTTGGCCTGCAAATTAGTTGAACAGGAGAAGAAACATGAGGAGAAGTGTGTTTGTTGCAGTTCTCGCAGCGGCGCTGGTAATCGGCATAGGAACGATCGCAATGGAGCGGAATCACTTTCTGGCAGGCGCGCAGGAAAAGCCGGCAGCAGCAGAGGTGAAGATCGATAACTTCAGCTTTGGGCCGGCGACGCTCACCGTGGCGGTGGGAACCACCGTGACGTGGACGAATCGCGACGATATTCCCCATACCGTGGTCAGCACGGACGATCCGAAGGCGTTCAAGTCCAAAGTGCTCGACACCGACGAGAAGTTTACCTTCACCTTCAGCAAAGCGGGAACTTATCCGTATTTCTGTTCGATTCACCCGAAGATGACCGGCAAAGTCGTCGTTCAGTGAGCGAGGAGAGAACTTGCACCCGTTCGACATCAAAGCGGCGCTGCTGGCCAAACACGCACAGCACGTGGTCCTGATTCATTTTCCGATCGCCCTGTTTATTGTTGGCGTGGCGTTTGATTTTCTGGCGCAGTGGACGAAACGGCAGTCTTTGGCAGCGGCAGCGTACTGCAATTTTCTGGCTGCGGCGGTGGTCACCGTGCCGGTATTGATTACCGGAGTGCTCGCCTGGCAGTGGCAGCTCGAAGGGCAACGGCTCAAGGGCGTTCTCCTGCTGCACCTGGTGCTCGGCTGTGTTTCGAGCCTGCTGATCTGGGCAGTCTGTCTCGTCCACATGAGAGCACAGCGCAAGTTTGGAGGAGATCTGCCTGGTTACCGCTTGCCCATTGAGGCCGTCGGGGTTGCGCTTGTGACCTTGACCGGGCACCTCGGCGGATTCCTCAGTGGCGTGAACATCCCCAGCTAGGTGGTCGAGGAGGCGGAGCAAGGCCGCTTCCGGTAGGAAACGGCTTTGCTCCCCGCGAATATTCTGAGACTGCCCAGACGAAGATTGAGGAGCAGGTGTGCAAGAAGCAGGTTTTCTGGGAACAGCGGCCCCCCGAACCGCGGACATCGTCCTTCTACTCGAAATGGGCATGGGAGCAGGTTTGCTGGTTGGAGCGCTGCTGGCGCGCGCCCGATGGTATCGGCTCCACGCAGCGTGCCAGTCGGCGATTGTGCTACTGAATCTGGCTGTGATCGTCTTGACCATGTTTCCTACGTTTCATAGCCGGGTGCTCCCTAAGCTCCCAGCCAGGATTGGAAGGCCCTACTACACGCTCGCCACAACGCATGCGGCTCTGGGCAGCCTTGCCGAACTTCTCGGCTTGTACATACTGCTGGCAGCCGGTACAAATCTGCTTCCCACAAGGTTCCGCATCACACGGTACAAATTGTGGATGCGCAGCGTTCTCTTACTTTGGTGGATTGTTCTCCTCCTGGGAATAGCGACATACGCCCGTTGGTACGTGGCCCTGCGATGAGAGACGGCTCAAGTTGTCGGCAAATAGAAACGGGGTTAGGACCCCCACCCCGGGTGGTTTTTGTCAAAGAGTGCGCAATCCCATGAAAAGAAAGGAGATGACATTTTTGCGAGCGCAAAAGAGTGCGCAAGAAGATGAAAAGAAGAGACTTAGATCCTCATGCCGTGAATCGCGATAAGCGCAAGAGTGAATGCGTACCCTCCCTACCCCCACCATTTTGCATGAATGTCAAAAAAAAGACTTACGAAATTTGCAATTCATAAACGATTCGATTCCAAACAGGCTGATTCGGGTTGCTTCGGGCGCGCTTAGGCAGGAAGCGGGGCGCAAGAAAGAAAAGTGGGAGCAAGCTCCCACACTCTACACGCAGTTATCTACAGCATAAAGTATAGCAGGAGATAAAGGAAATTTTTGAGGGGTCGGTTCCCGATTTGCACTTCGCTCGGGGGACAAATGAGGGGCGTCGCCGGCTGATCGTTTTTCTTTGAGCGCGAGGGATAGAAATTTAAATGCAAAGGCGTCGGCAACTTGCGGCTGGCTATTTGGGGGACAATGGGAAGTAGCTGGAGTGGAGGCGGTTGGGGAGTAGTACTATTCGGGAAAGTAGACTTGGAAGCGGAGTCCCGTTCTAAGGGTATCTTATTGTAACAACAGAACTTAATTTTATTGAGGCATCGTCGATGAGTGGAAAGGAAGGGCGTTTTGTACTACTACCAGGGTACCCCGCCGAGTGGCTCTGCGGACCCATTGTAGGGTGCAATGCAGGTGCGTAGTCTCCTAGGAACGGGTTGGGGGCCGCGCGGGGACAGCGGCTCCGCAAGGGGCCGTGTGCGAGCTTCCCAACCCGCCTGATTTTCTTGCTTCCCTCGGCAGTTCAGACCAGAGCGCACCACGGAGGGCCTTTTGCCAGGCCCTCCTTTTCCTTTGCAGCCAATGGTGTTGGCCGTGCATCCTAGAGCATCTGCGTTCAGAGACATTTCGACAAAGTGCCCTGAAATGAATGGGTTAAGAATGGCCGCCTTGGTGGAAGTTGATAGGCTGGAGCGACAGGTGAAGGCCGTAAACAACATCGCCGGACGAGCCGTGGTGGTGGCGCTTGCCGCTCTGGCGCTGGCCTCGGTCCCTGCGCCCGTCGCGCAGGCGGCAGAACCGGCGCTGCCGAAATTGAAAACGGAGACCCAGGTAGCTTTTGAACGATACGTAAGATTGGTGGAAGCGCGAAATGAAGCCGAGTTGAGGCGCGGGACGGCTTTGCTGTGGGTCGACGGACTTCCCGAGGTTCAGCGCACGGAGGCATATGCGGGGCTGAAACGAGGCGAAGTGCGGATGCGGAAGCTGGAAATCCTCGAAAACGAAAAGCCGATAGCGTGCCCGGGAGGGATGATTCACCACTGGACGGGGGTGGTATTTGTTTCTGGAGCGAAACTAGAAGAGGTGCTGGGCATGCTTGAGGATTATGACCGGCATTCCGTGTATTACTCGCCGGACGTGGAACGATCGAAGCTCGAATCCCGAGAGGACGACCATTTCTGGGTGTTCCTGCGGTTTCGGCGGCACAAGGTGATTACCGTGGTGCTGAACACCGAGCATGAAGTGCAGTACTTCCACGATGCGCCGGGAAGGGCGCACAGCCGTAGCTCGGCGGTGCGAATTGCGGAAGTGGAAAACGCAGGGAAAAGCGACGAACGCGAAAAAACCCCGGGTGACGATGGCGGATTCCTGTGGCGGATGGAAACGTGGTGGCGGATGGAGGAGCGAGACGGGGGCGTTTACGTGCAGAGCGAGGTGGCTTCGCTGACGCGTGACATTCCCACGGGGCTTGGCTGGATGATTAAACCGTTTGTGACAGGCATCCCGAAGGAGTCGCTGACGTTTACGCTGGAGGCGACACGCGGAGCAGTCGAGGCGCGCCGCAAAAGGCACTAGTCAGGGATTAGGCTTTGTGCTTTCCGGGCGGCAGAGCTCTTCAGCAGATCCCAAGTGTCAGCGGCATTGCGGTCCCAAGTCCACTCCAGAGATGCTCTTGCGGCGGCTTGCCCCATGCGGCTGCGCCATTCCACCTTCTCGTAAAGCGTGCGAATCATCGTGGCGAGTGTTTTGGAGTCGTACGGGTCGCGGAGGACGAGGCTATCCACGCCATCATGGAGAAGAGAGGACACGCCTGCAAGAATCGAGGTGATGACCGGCAGGCCGCACGCCATCGCTTCAGCAACGGGCATGCCGAAAGAATCCTCCCGGCTGGGACTGGCGTAAAGGTCAGCGGCGGCATAAAAATCGAGAACATCTTCACGAGGCAGTTCAAAACGGCAACGCTCCAAAATGCCAAGCGATCTTGCCGTTTCACGGAAGGATTCCGGAGAATCGTCCCCGGCCGCGAGCACCAGAATCGGCAATTCTCGAAGAGTGCTCGCGGCGTGGAGCACGGTTTCGAGTCCTTTTACTCGCCAATCGTTTCCGATCAAAAGCAGCACGAAATCGGTTTCTTGAAAGTTGCGGTGGCGGCGTGCTTCACCACGCAGCGCGAGACGGGCGGAAGGAGAAAACTGCGCCGTGTCAACACCGTTAGGAATGACGCGAATATCTTGCCGTCCAAAGTAATCCTTGAGGAGCGTGGCGGTACGCGGCGAGACGGCAGCGAGCGACACTTCCGGGTCCGAGTAGACGTGGCGTTCCAATCCCGTCAAAAGAGCGTAGTAAGCACGCCGATGGAGCCTGCGGAGAAGTCCGGGCTTTGTGGAGGCAAGGTCTCCTGCAGGGACTAGTTCCTGGAGGCGACGAAAGAGCGCATGTACGAGGATGACGTCGGCATCCAGGCAGTTGATTCCGGGAGAAAGAACCAGGTCGAACCGCAGTCCGTGGACCCAGCCATCCCATGCACGGCAGAACGAATTCAGAAAAAGCCAGGCGATAAATTGTAGGAGATGGGGGCCGGGTGTAGAAGGGAGTTTGTGCCAAATGATTGCTCCGGAGTCTTGCGAGGGTTTCACACCTGGAGGAGCAAGCGCGAGGCCCTCAACGCGCTGGGAGTAGAGATGAATTTCGCAATGGTGTTGGCCAGCGACACGCTCAAGCAGTTCGGCGAGCGCGCGCTCGGTACCATGGTGGCGGTCAACGAAGGGTGAGACGACGGCGAGGCGCAAGTCAGGACATCCGCGGGCGGTACGTTTGGGGAAGGGGCGCGACAGCGGCGTACTGGGTGGAAACGGTCAGAGTGGGCAAGCGGAACAGAATCCCAAGGAGCAGCCAGAGGTAGGCGTTCAAGACAAAATCCTCGTAAGGCTGAATGCCGTTAAAGGTCATGGGAAAGAGGAGAAGTCCCGCGTACCAAAAAATCATGAACGCCAATGGAAACCAGGGCGAACCTCGGAGCTGCTTTACGACCCTCCAGGCGGAGAACATGATGGCGAAGCTCATCACGAACCAGAGGATCAAGCCACCGATGCCCATCTCGATCACGAGCGTGCCAAAGCCGCTCTCTACGCCGATGACCGGAGGCTTGGCCTTAAAGAAACGGGCGACATACTGAGTGCCGAGGGAAGTCGTGCCGATGCCGTAGCCGTAAGGCCAGCGGTCGTAGCCGAAGGCGCCGAGGAAGTTGTTCAGCGGGTAATCCCAAGTGCGGGTTTGCAACTCGCTGGCGCTGCCGCCGGGCGTAAGAGTCTCAGAGAAAAAAGCGACGCGCGAGAGCAAGGCCTCCGGGAAAATGAAGAACAAGAGCCCAACACCCAGAGCGATACCAAGAGCGGTGCGCTGAGCAGTGCGCAAGACGCGGATTACTTCACGTTGCCGCCAAGGCGCACCCCAGACAAAAGCAATTGTACCTGCGATGGCAGAACCCGCAGTATACAGAACGACCCCTCGCGAAGAGCAGAGAGCGAGGCCCGCCACTGTCACAGCTAGAGCAATAAACGCGAGAGCCCGGCCACGCTTCTGGCGGAGCAGAAGGTAACCGCTAAAACCGAAAACGAGCAGCCACGTTACCAAGAGAAAATTGCCGAAACGGCCGGTGCTCACGAACACAGAAGTGGGGCGGTACATGGTCAAACCGGAGATCGGCGAGACGCGGTAGAGCGTGCTCAAGCTACGAATATCGTCTGCAACTACCGCGGGATTCATGAAAGTATGGCCGATGATGGCTTGCGCTATACCGAGGGAAACTATAATCAAACCGAGAATCATGTTGACAAAAAAGAAGTGCCGCAATTCTGCTTCAGTATTGAGCAAGGCATATCCCACAAAGAGCAAGGGGACGTAATAAAAAAAGAGCTTCAGACCGAGAACGCCGTAAACGATGGTTGTAGACGCAGGATTAAATACCTGCATCACACCGAACCAGACAAAAATGAGAACCGGCACGAGGAAGGGAGGACGGAAGGAGGTGACTTGTTTCCGCCGATAGGCTTGGAGAAAGGAGAAATAGACGATGGCGGCCAAAACGTCCTTGGCGAAATAGATGGCCATGTTATTGCCGAGATACTTCCTGGCAAAATCTTCGAACAAGAGCCAAGCCAAGAAGAAATAGAGGCCGTTGCGCCAGCTGTTGAGCATGGCGACGATGAAAGAACAACCGACAAACGCCAGGGCGACAAAGGCCAGGCCGATCATGTCGCCGGCGATCACATAGTTTGCGGATTTATAGGCGGCGACGAGAAAAACAATCAGGAACCCCAGGATGATGAGGGGGCTGCGACGCATGTTCCCAAGACCGGTTAGCGCGGGGACTCTCATGGCGCGGTTCCCCTATTCATGATGGTCAAGTTCTCTTTCAAAGTACTCTCATATCGACAGTGGCCGGGCCGCCAAAAATTCAATTCGAGACCGGCCGCGCGAGGATGTAACTGGTCAACTCCCAACGTTCGACCCATTGGCTCTGATAACCCCAACCGGCAAGCAGGTCCGGAACGCGATTTGCAGTGAGATTTCCATCGAAGTGGTGCAGCTCAATAAATAGGTTCGGCCGGTACCGGTTGATCGTTTCCTTCGCACCTATCAGTACGTCGTACTCGGTGCCTTCAACGTCCATTTTGAGAATGTCGGGCCGCAGCGCCAGCTTTTCGCAAAAATCGTCCATTGAAATTGCTTCCACGCGGTAATGCTTATGCCCTGCTTCATTATGCATGGAGCCACTTCCGGGGTTCGGCTGGTCATCCGGCGCGGTGATCGTGATTTCCTGCGTGCGCGAAAAAATAGCTTGATTGAGCACGTGAACGTTCATTAGATTGTTGAGCCGTATATTCTTCTGCAAGAGGGCAAAATTGTCGGGGAGCGGTTCGAAAGCAAAGACGCAACCACTAGGACCAACGCACTTCGCAAAGAGCAACGAATAGTACCCAATGTGAGCGCCAATATCGATGACGGTCATTCCTGGTTTGACGGTGTCGGTGACCGCGCGAATTACCTTGGGCTCCCAGGTGCCGTAGACGAAACTCCGATAGCGGCTCCAATCCACGGACATACGGTAGCCTTCGAGCGCCCCATGGCACGCAAACACTTTCGACTCGCTTTGCGGAAGGCGATTGAGAAGATTATGAGCAAAAGTAGCGATGCGAGACGGATGATCGGGGCGGCCGATAAGCGCGCGGCGTAGCGAAACGGGCACCCAACCGAGGACACGCGGAATAACACTTTCGAACATTCTTGGAAATCGTAGCACAAACAGGCAGGCCGGCGGCGCATCGGGTAGGTATTAGAACGTGGAGGAAATTGGAGAATCCGGGGTTAATCATGCGCACATCATCAGGATCTGGCTGCAGTGGCGAGGTCGCGATAGAGGCGCGCGTGAGCATCTATCATATCCCTGTAAGAGAAGGTGAGAAGCACGCGCTGGCGCCCGGCGGCGGCTAGTGACGCGGCGAGGTAGGGTTCGTCCAGAATGCGCTTCATCGCGTACGCAAGAGCTTCCGGGTCTCCGGGTGAAAAAAGCAGGCCGGCCTCGCGCACGAGTTCCCCCAGGCCACCGATCGCGGAAGCAATGACTGGGCGTCCACGAACCATTTGCTCCGTGGCGGCGAGGCCCGCGGTCTCCTCCATGGTCGTGGGGATGACGATGGCGCTGGCGTCGCGGAGAACCTCGTCCAAGTCTGCGCCGGAAAGGAATCCGGTGATTCGAATGCGGCTCGCAAGACCCATGGTGGCGATGTCTTTTTCGAGGCGGGGCCGGTTGGGGCCGTCGCCGATCAGCACGACTTCTATGTCGCGGCCCTCGGCCCGCAGAAGGCGGGTAGCTTCCAGGAGCACGGACAAACCTTTCTCGGTGACGAGGCGGCCTAAGTACGCGAACTTCTTTCGTTGGATTGGCGGAGCGGGCAGGAGCGCGTCGATTCCCTCGCACGGGTCTTCGATGCCGTGAAGTATGGTGGCGGTTCGCGGGAGGGACTGGCGCGAAGCGACGTGATGGCTGGGTGCAATGTTTGCGGCAGCGCGGCGGGATAGGGCATGACGCAGAAACGCCGAGAGCAGCAGCCAAAAACTTTTTAACGGCCCCTCGGTCTGGGCGTTGCACTTCAGGCATTCGACATAGTGGCGGGCCAGAAAATGACCTGCGCACACGGTTTCGGAAGGGTGCTGAAACAGGAGGCCGTTCGGGCAAGTGGCCTGGTAACCGTGGTGTTCGATGACGAAGGGTTTGCGCGAAAGCCAAGCGAGAAAGAGCGGAGCAAGCGCGGGCCCGGCAAGGTGGACCACATCGGAATTTCGGATGAGCCGCCAAAGCTGCGTGAAATTTGGCTTGCGGATGACGCGGAATGGAAGCGCACTATCATCGTATTTCCCGGCCGGAGTTTGCGTGACAAGCGTTATTTCGAATTGTGGCGCACTGTCCGAATCACGAAGTTCCGCGAGCCCGCGGGCAAGAGAAAGAACAATCGTTTCGACGCCCCCAACACTCGGCGCGAAGAAGTGAGAATACAACAGAAGCTTCACGCTGCGTTCTTCCGTAGAAACCCTACACCACGAAGGATTCGCGCTTCCGATGCGCCGACCTTTCCGGCAAAGTCGTGAAATGCGTTGTTCCACAGAGCATCATCCGAAAAAAGCAGGCCACCGACTCGCAGATGCGGGTACGCTGTCTCAAATTCCCATGTCATGTGATCGTAAGTGTGAAGGCTGTCATGGATGAAGATACCCACGCTCCCGAGTCGTCCAAGCAATTCAGGAAGAATCGCGCGTGCGTCTCCAAGATGAATTTGCCAAGGAGCGCGCAGCCATTGCGGGACGAGCCAGCCGGGATCTTTTCCCGCCGGCAGATAGGCGGGATCGGCAAGGCCAATGGAGTGGAGGACACCGTGGCCGTTCTTTTGTAATGCGAGCAGCAAATACGAGGAAGATACTCCGTTGGCTATGCCGGTTTCGACGATGGAGTCGGGTGCAAGAGCGCGCACGACGGCATATTGGTTCAAGATTTTCTTGGCAAAGAGGTCCGCACTCTCAATGGAAAGGGAGCGAAACTCTTCTTGCACGCCACTGAGAAGTTGAGCAAAGGCAGGCGTGCTTATCGGTTCATCCAAATAACTGCGAATCTGGCGCGGTGAAGCACCAGTGATGCCGGCGAGAAATTGCTCATCTGCGTGCGTGAGTTCTCTTAATAAAGCGCCCAGCGCATAGCGCGGATTCTTGACAGCAAAGCCGGCCCTACTTCTGACGTTCTGGAGGAGCCATTTCATTGCTGCCTCTGCGGGGGCGGCGCTGAATTCTCGGGCGCAACGGTGGGTGGCATTTCCCCGGAGCCTGGAGAGCGGCGTGTGCGCGCGACTCCGATGCGAATGGCTTCGACGGCCGAGGCGATATTTCGCTCGGGCGACCACGTCTGTACATAGGCAAGACCGGCGCGTCCGAGATCGCGGAGCCGGGCGGAATCGGCGGTGTTTTTTCTCATCAATTCGGCGAGGGCGTCAATATCGCCGCAGCGGAAAACCAAGTCGGGCGAGACGGGAGCGACGAGGTCGCGCGTGGCTCCGCAGCGGTCGCTGGCCGCGGCGGCGCAACCGCAACACATGGCCTCGTTGACGACCAGGCCAAAGGGCTCAAACTCGGAGGGCAGAATCAACAAGTCGGCGGCGGTATAGACGGCGGGGAGTTGCGACTGGTTGACAAAGCCGAGGAAACGGACGCGCGAAGCCACCCCGAGGCTGGCGGCTTCGGACTGGAGCTGAGCGAGAAGCGGGCCGGAGCCGGCGTAAAGCAGGTGCGTGCTGGGAAGACCGGCTTTTGCAAACGCGCGAAGAAGATCGAGCGGGCGCTTCCACTGCTGGAGTTTGGCGGAGAAAACGATAACGACGTCGTCCGGGGAGACGCCCCACGAGGCGCGGACGGCGGCGCGATCGACTTGTTGTGATTGCGCCATCCACCAGTCGTTGTCGACGCAGTCGCCGGTTAACGAGACGCGGTCCCGCGGGATCCCCAGGGAACACATAAAATCGCGGCCATCGGAGGATGGGACGATCACCTGATCGGCCAGGCGGAACAAGCGCGGCCAAAAAAATTTCTTGATGGGGATTTTCCAGTTGCGCCCGTCGCGCGGGGTGAGAGAAGTGGCGTCGGCGCCGAAAATGAACGCTGTTTTCGAGAATTTCGAGGCCAGGCAAGCGATCCAAAATGTGGCGCGGACATAGCCGACGAAGCAGAGCACGGCATCGAAGTTTCCGCCGCGGATGAGCTTCCATAGCGCCGGATTGTAGAAGCCGAAGAAGGACTCCGCGCCGGAGCCGCGATTGGGGACATGTGTCCAGTCATGGCCGTCGAGAACGGGCACGTCCCATTGGATGCTGGCGCCAAACTCCGGGTCGTGACCGGCTTCCGCGCCGCGAAGAGTGCAATAGGCCACCTGGAAATCCAGCGAAGGGTGCGCGGCCATGCGGCGGAAAAGCGGCGTCATGTATTGGACGGGATGGGTGGCAACGGCGAGGACGCGGTAGCGGCGATCAGCCATGGCAGGCCCCTGGTTCTTTGGCGCGGCTCGCTGCGAGCATGAGGAAGTCGGTCGGATGCAACGAGATGCCCCGGAGTGGAGTATAACCCGTTTCCCGGTATGGGCGGCTGTGCTAAGCTACCGAGGGTCCGCAGGGGTTTGCGGTTCACCGTAAGTCTCCGCACTGGTGTTGATATTCTTGGCGACCGTACCACGGTTCGCGTGATTTCCGGCAGCGGCACGGCGGCTAGAAAGCGCGGCCGCAAAGCTGACGGGAAGGCTCCAAAACCGCACTGCGGCGCAAAAATTCTTCCATCGATGACCCCGGCCAGTCCGCGGTCACGTGAAACAAACGAGGATGTGTCATGTCCGGGCATTCAAAATGGGCCACCATTAAACATAAGAAGGGGGCCACTGACGCGAAGCGTGGCCGCGTTTTCACGCGAATCATCCGAGAAATCAGCATTGCCGCGCGCATCGGCGGAGGCGACCCGAATTCGAATCCGCGCTTGCGAACCGCGATTTTGGCGGCTAAGGCCGCGAACATGCCCGGAGAAAACGTCGAGCGCGCGATTCTGCGCGGCACGGGGCAGCTCGAAGGCGAACAATACGAGGAAGCTACGTTTGAAGGCTACGGCCCCGGCGGAGTGGGCATGCTGATTCAGGTGGTGACCACCAACCGCAACCGCGTGGTCGGCGAGTTTCGCCACTTGATGAGCAAGAATGGCGGCAACATGGCCGAAGCGGGCGCGGTCGGGTGGATGTTCAGCCGCAAGGGGGAAATCTCCGTGCCCAAGGAAGCGGCCAGCGAAGATAAGCTGCTGGACCTGGCGCTGGAAGCGGGTGCCGAAGACCTGAAGGACGATGGCTCGGCCTGGTACATCGTGACGCCGCCCGACGCGCTCGAAAAGGTGAAGGAAGCGCTGACCAAGGCGGGGATTACCCCGGCCTCGGCGGAAATCGGCATGGTCCCGCAGAACTACATCAAGCTGACGGGCCCGCAGGCCACGCAAATGGTTCGGCTGGTCGAAGCGCTCGAAGAACACGACGACGTGCAACACGTCTATGCCAACTTCGACATCGACGAATCGGAAATCCAGGCGGCCGTCGGCGCCAACTAATCCGCTCGGTAGTTCGTTTTGCGGCCAGTCCGCGGTTCAGGCTGGCCGTTTTTTTTTGGCCGCTGGTTTTTATCTGACACTCGTCCTACAAAGCGCTGGCAGGGATGCGCGGAAGGCCGTAGACTTGGGACGATGAGTGGGACGATTCCATCGGGCAGGCAGAACGGAAAAAATGGATGGATGCGCGTTCTGGGGTTGGACCCGGCGGCAACGGGGCCGACCGGCTACGGGATCGTCGAAAGCGACGGGCGGCGCTGCCGCATGCTTCATTATGGCGCGCTGAAAGTGGCGGCGAAACGCCAGAAGGAATGCGCGGGCGCGGCGCTTCAGGATGTGCATGCGCGCGTGTGTGGGCTGATTGAAGAGTTTTCCCCCGATGCCATGGCCGTGGAAAGCGTGTTCACCGCTTTGAATATGCGAACGGCGCTGCGTCTGGCGGAAATGCGCGGGGTGATTTTGCTGGCCGCGGCGCAGCACGGCGTGGTGGTTTATAGCTACGCGCCTCGCGAAGTGAAGGCTTCCGTCGCCGGGCACGGCCATGCCGACAAGCGGCAAATGCAGTTGATGGTGCGTGCCCTGCTCTCCATGGACGAGACACCGGAGCCGTCGGATGCTGCCGATGCTTTGGCGGTGGCGCTTTGCCATTTGCAGGCGGAACGAACGCGGCGGCGGTTTGGGTTGCCGGATCAGCTCTCATCCAGGAGGCCCCGCGCACTGCGCGCCGCAGTGGGATCCATCGCCTTGCCGGATGAAATTCGACCGCGCGGTGGCACGACGCACGCCGGGTTGCCGCGCATCGTATCGACGCGATGACCGCTTTGCGGTCACAATGGACCATGAAGACTTCTCTCCTCCGTCTCTGCTTGCTGACTGCCACAGCCTGCCTGGTCGCGAGCGCGGTGCTTGCCGCCCCCGCTCCTTCGGGCGCCAAGCTGACTTTTCGGCGCGTCTTCAAGGGAAGCTCGCCGGAATTTATCGAGATTAGCGTACGGGAAGATTCGGATACCGCCGCTTATGAAATCCGACAGTTGGATGAGGATGCCGGCTCGTTGCCATTTCAGGTGAGCGCGGCGTGGCGCACGAAGATGTTTGACTTGGCGGCGCAACTTAAACATTTCCAGGCGCAGGACTTGGATGTGCATCGCAAGATTGCGAATCTGGGCGAGAAGACCTTTCGCTGGGAATCCGGCGCCGAAGTCCACGAGGCAAAGTTCAACTACACTTTGAATTCGGCGGCGTCACAGCTTTTGCAGATTTTTGAGGGGCTTGCTCGCCAGCAGGAACATGTGGATCTGATCTCCCGGCGCATGAAATACGACCGGCTCGGCATCAACGACGCCTTGTTGCAATTCGAATCGGACTTGAACCGCAGTCTTCTGCCTGAACCCCAGCGCGTCCTGCCCATGCTCGACCAGATCGCCGGGGATTCCCGGTTCGTCGACATCGCCCGCCAGCGGGCCCGCACTCTGGCCGAACGCATCCGCCACCAGGGCTAGATAGGTTCCGCGCACGACCTTGGAGCGTGCGCAACTGGCCGATGCCACGGCCTGCGCTCATGAATTCACAATGGACTAAGACAATTCCGCAAGTTGCTTGAGCGGCACCAAGGCCGCCTTTCCATAGTGCTCGCCTTCCAGAATTCGCACCTGACAGCACGACTGTGGTTGTCGAACCTCCAGGATTCTCACCTGCGTTCCGCTGGGCACCATCAGCAGTTTTTGTGAAGCAATCAAGAGAGATAGCCCCACGTCGTCATTCGCCGCATCAAGCTTTTCCCGTTCCGCAGCAGCTTCCTCATCGACGGATACCAGCACGAAAGAAAGCTGGCCATCTGCGCGCAGCTTTGCGAGTTGGCCTATACCAGAAGATGGAGCAAGAGTTTTCGCGGGCAAGGGCGGCGCGGTGTACTCCAGCTTGCCGATGAACCGGTACCCGCGCTTCGGGAGGGTTTCCACGAAACGCGGCTTATTTTTGTCGTCGCATAAAGCTTGGCGCAACTTCTTTATAGCGGTGTTGAGGCTGTGGTCGAAATCCACAAACGTGTCTCCGGGCCAAAGTCTTTTCTCGAACTCCTCGCGAGTCACGACTTCACCCGGACGCTCCAACAGCAGTGTAAGCGCATGAAACGGCTGGATTTGCAGCTTGATTTTGCGGCCTGCTTTGTAAAGCTCTCCCGCGCGAAGATCCACTTCGAACTCACCAAATCGTACGATGCTGGAGGAGCGGCCCGGAGACGACATGAAATTCCTCCTGCCTCCGTTGACTATAACACTCCCCGGCAAAACCGCGATGAGGGCAGCGCTTCTCGATTAAGTCTCGTATTTCTGTGGTGTTCGTTGTTCACATACAGTCGCCTTTCAGTTCATCCGTAGTGCATTGCGCTGCCGCGGGGAACGCGCGAAAGTGCGCAGCATCTCATGACGCTTCAGGGGCGCCAGGAGCAAAAAACAAACAGGCCGGCTCCCACCGCCCTGACAAAAGAAAGAGAGGATCCCATGAAAAAGCAATCGATTCTGTTGGCAGGCTTACTGGCGCTCTCGAGCATGGCGGCGACTCAAGTTGCCCGCGCCCAGGAACCCATGGTGGTGAACATTCCCTTTGCCTTCACGGCGGGCAACACTACGCTTCCGGCCGGTGAGTATCGCGTCCAGAAATTGGAACAGAATTCGGCGGTGCTTTTGATGAACTGCCGGGACGCGCGTGCGGCAGCCTTCGTGGTCACCAACCCAGCCCAGGCAAGAGAGCTGCAATCCCAATCGAAGCTGGTCTTCAACCGCTATGACAACCGCTATTTCCTCTCGCAGGTCTGGACGGCGGGATCCATCCGCGGTAGACAGCTCTTGAAGTCGCCGAAAGAAAAGGAAATGGCGCATGTGGCACGCATCGAGACGAAAGGCGAAATTACGCTGGTTGCCCGCTTGTCCCCCGCCAGGCCGTGACGTGCTCGCAGCCCAATGGCAACTCAGCGGACCGGAAGCCGGAGCCCCAATCTCCGGCTTCCCTCGTTTTGGCCGAACAATTGTTTCATGACTGCTCCATCGATCCGGAATTTCCCTTCAGTGCACCCCACCATGAAAACATCGCGAAACAATCCGGGCCGGAGGCGCTCCGGCACGAATAAACGACTCGAAAAATGGCCGCTTGTCACTTTCAACCTTCCTGCATAGACTCCTCTCGAAGTGCACAATCCAACGGGTGAGAACTAGTGGCATGAGCGAAGTAAACTTCCCTTCCGGTGGAGACCGCTTCCCACCCACGCGCCGTTCTGTGCTCGAGGCAGTGCGCAGCATCGACGCGGAGGAGCGCGAGCAGGCAATGGAGGCGCTCTGCGCGGCTTACTGGAAGCCCATCTATAAATATGTGCGCTGGCGGTGGAAGCGCCCGGCCGAGGAAGCTCAGGATCTCACCCAGGGATTTTTTGCGGAACTGCTCGAACGGGAGCTGCTCGAAAAATTTGATGCGCAAAAGAGCCGGCTACGGACCTACCTGCGCGTTTGCGTGGACAGCTTTGTCATGAACGAAGACAAGGCCGGGTGGCGGCAGAAGCGCGGCGGAAGCATCCCGCACGTCGCTCTGGATTTTGCCGCCGCCGAAGAAGAGCTAGGTGCCACCGCCATCGATCCGGCAAAAATTGCCTCGCCGGAATCCCTCGAAGAGTTCTTCGAAAAAGAGTGGGTGCGCAGCCTTTTCGCGCTGGCTGTGGAGGACCTGCGAAAACTGTGCGAGCTTCGCGAACGCGCGCGCACCTTTCACCTTTTCGAATCGTACGACCTCGAAGGCGACGAGAAAAGTTCTTACGAGCAACTTTCGAAAGACTACGGAATCTCCCTGAGCGACGTGACCAATGCGCTAGCCTGGGCGCGCCGTGAGTTTCGGAAGATCGCCCTCGACCGCCTCCGCGAACTCTGCGGCAGCGAGGAGGAATTTCACCGCGAGGCGCGGGCCGCGTTCGGCTGGGATGCAAAATGAAATTTCTTTCCAACCGCGCGCTGGAAAGATTGCGTGGCGGCGCGGAGTCGCCCGATCTTTCCGGCACCCGCTACCGTTTGCTGGATCGCATTGCGCGCGGTGGCATGGGGGTTGTATACGTCGCGGAAGACGGCAATCTCCAGCGGCGCGTGGCCCTGAAAGTACTGGATATTCCGGAAACGGACGGCGAGCTCGCCAGCCGTCTGATTCGCGAGGCCCGCGTGCTCGCGGCGCTCGAGCATCCTGGCATCGTGCCGGTCCACGACGTGGGAACGCTCGCCGACGGCCGCGTTTTCTACACCATGAAATTCGTCGAAGGCAAGCGGCTTGACCAATATATCGATTCCGTCGCATCCATCCCGGACCGCTTGCGGATTTTTCTGCGCATTTGCGACGCTGTGGCCTTCGCCCACGCGCGTGGCGTGCTGCACCGTGATTTAAAGCCCGCCAACATCATGATCGGTCCGTTTGGCGAAGTCCTGGTGATGGACTGGGGCCTCGCTAAAATTCTCCGCCCGGAAGCTTCCAGCGGCGCCCGTAAAGCCGATCCGGAAGCAAGGTTCATCGGCAATCCAGGGCGACCTGCCACGGCCAGCGATGCCACGGAACTGTCTGTCGTGACCGGGCACGGCACGGTCATGGGCACGCCCGGATACATGTCGCCGGAACAAACGCGCGGTGAGGTGGAGCACTTGGACGCGCGCAGCGATATTTATTCTCTGGGCGCGCTGCTCCGCTTTTTGCTCACCGGCCGTCCGGAAATAGCTTGCCGTTCGGATGGCCCCCGTCTCGATAAATCGCTGTCTGCTATCTGCGCAAAGTCTACGGCCGCGGCTCCCGCAGACCGCTATCGCAGCGTTCCAGAGATGGCTCTGGACGTCTCGCGCTACCTCGATGGGCTCCCCGTTGATGCCCACCGGGAAAACATCTTTGAGAAAGCAGTACGCTTTTATCGGCGCTACCGCTTCTTTATCTTGTTGATTGCGGCCTACTTGGTGATACGCATCTTAATTCTGCTATTCATGCACAGATAGCCGTAAAGGAATTTTTGTTTTCGTTGTAAGGCTCAGTAGAGAGACAAATCGCGACGGAGGAATGGGATGAACAAAGTGCTGCTCGGGCTTCTGATCGGAGCCCTTCTGGGCGCAATCGACGGCGGGACGGCCTGGTTCACGCCTGCAGTGCGGGCGCAATTGGTGGGAATCATTTTTGGTTCGACGATCAAGGGATTGATCGCCGGAGTGGCCACGGGCATTTTTGCGCGCAAGGTGAATTCCGTGCCGCTCGGCGTTCTGTTTGGCCTGGCGGTGGGATTCGTGCTCGCGTTTCTAGTCGCCTACATGCAGCACGGCTACTACCTCGAGATCATTCTGCCCGGCAGTATTGTGGGCATCATTGTGGGTTACGCCACGCAGCGTTACGGTGCGGCGCCTGCGCCGGCCACGCGCTAAACAATTCAGTACGGAAGACAAAGACTTCGTTCGTTCAAATCAGGAGGAAAACTGTGTCTCGAGTCATCCATTTTGAAATACCCGCAAGCGATCCGGAGCGTGCCTCGAAGTTCTATCAAAAAGTGTTCGGTTGGAAAATTGAGAAGTGGCCGGGGCCGACCGAGTATTGGCTGGTGAACACTGGAGCGGAGGGAACTCCGGGAATCAACGGCGGCCTCTTGAAGAATACTGACGTAAAGACCACCACCAATACGATCGGTGTCGAATCTGTTGACGCGGCAATCGAGGCGGCGAAACGTGCTGGCGGAAAGCTGGTGCAGCCGAAGGCCCACATTCCCGGAGTCGGCTACTATGCCTATTGCCAGGACACCGAAGGAAATTTGTTCGGCGTGCTTGAAGCCGAAAAGAAAACAAAATGATGCGCTTCCAATGCGTGGGCGCCGGCTTTTGAATCGTCACTTTTGTTCCTGTCTGATTGGACAGAAAGGAGAATTGGGAATGAGAACCACTTGGAAAGTTCCCGCGGTATTGGTGTTGAGCATGGCGATCCTGGCGCTAAAGTCGAATGCGGCACCCGGCGGCGGAGCGGAAGCGTTTGAGAAGCTGAAGTCGCTTGCAGGGCACTGGGAGTCGGTCAAGACGAACACACAAAAGGCGACGCTGGACCTGGAATTGACTGCCGGGGGCACCGCATTGATCGAGAAATTCCGCTTGCTGGAGGACGGCAAACCGGCGGAAATGACTACTCTGTATTTCCTCGACGGCGATCAACTGAAGTTGACGCACTACTGCGTGGCCGGCAACCAGCCGACCATGAAGGGATCGTATGCGCCGGAGACCAAAACCATCACGTTCGATCTGGTGAGCGTCTCCAATCTGAAGAGCCCCGATGACGGCCACGTGTATCACGCGGTGGTCACATTCATCGACAACGATCATCTCAGGGCCACCTGGAAGTTCCGCAAAGACCAGAAGGACGCTTTTACCGAGGACATAACATACGCTCGGGCGAAGTAGGCGGCGAACGTTTCGTTTTCCGCCGCGCACAATTTGCGTCAGGCGATGGATCGAAAAAGCGGCAGATGCGCTGCCGCTCTCCAAAGGGCGGGCCGGCAAATGGCCTGCCCTTTGTGTTTGTGACCCGTGTAAAATGACGCGCATCGAAGTGGCGGGAGCGATCCGATGGCATTTGCGCAATTTGACGGACACAAGTATCTGAACCTCGAAACGTTCAAGAAGAGCGGCGATGGCGTAAAGACGCCGGTTTGGTTTGTCGCGGACCCGGCGACGAATCTAGCTTCGAGCGATGCCAAACTGTATCTCTACACCATCGGCGTCTCAGGAAAAGTGAAACGCATTCGAAACAATCCGCGCGTTAGAATCGCCCCGTGCGACATGCGCGGCAATGTGCTGGGCGAATGGGTGGAAGCCCGGGCCGAAATAGTCAGCGGCGAAGAGGCTGCCCGCGGAACGCAGTTGCTCAACAAAAAATATTTCCCGTGGAAACAGTTGCTGGGGTTTTTCGCGTCCTTCAGCCGGCGCGAGCGGATCGTCTTCGCGCTCCATCCTGCCTAAACTGCCTGTCTGAAGAAGGGGCCTTTGAGCGATGATGCAGGTTTGGCCGGGCAAGGCCATCGCTGGTAGACGATGGTTGGTATAGAATGTGTCTGTTTTCGACACATCTGAGGGGAATCCCGATGAAGAAACCTTCTTTGCGGCATGCGCAACTCGTTTTGCTGGTTCTCGCTTCCCTGGCCGTCGCCTCCGTATTCGTGCGGGCGGCGGACGACACTTCCTCTCCGCTTCCGGCGCCACCATTGGCGAAAAAAGTTCCGAAGACCACCGAGATCAACGGCCACACCATGGTCGACAACTACTTTTGGCTGCGCGACAAAAAGAATCCCGACGTGGCCGCTTATCTGAAGGCCGAGAACGCCTACACCGATGCGCTAATGAAGCCCACCGAAGCATTACAAAAAAAGCTCTACGACGAAATGCTCAGCCGCATCAAGGAAACCGACGTGGAAGTTCCCTACAAAGAAGGCGAGTACTTCTACTATTCGCGGACTGAAGCGGGGAAGCAATACCAGATTCATTGCCGGAAGAAGGGCTCTTTGGACGGGCCCGAAGAAGTTCTTCTGGACGTGAACGAACTGGCCAAAGGTCAGAAGTTCATGTCATTGGGCGAGTACGGCGTAAGCGATGACGGCAATCTGCTCGCGTATACGACGGACAACACCGGCTTCCGCCAATATACGCTGGCGGTGAAAGATCTGCGCACGGGGAAACTCCTGCCGGACCACGCCGAGAGAGTCGGCTCCGTGGCTTGGGCCAACGATAACAAGACCATCTTTTATACCGTCGAAGATGAAACTACCAAGCGCCAATATCAGGCGTATCGCCACGCCGTGGGAACGACCGGCTCCGACAGACTCGCCTACGAAGAAAAAGATGAAAAATTCGACGTGTTCGCGGCGAAGACCCGCAGCAAAGCTTACATTCTGCTATTTTCTGCAAGCCACACCACGAGCGAGGTTCGCTACCTTCCCGCCGGCGAACCAGCGGCTGAGTGGAAGGTGATGCAGCCGCGCAAGCAGGACGTGGAATACTACCCGGACCACAACGGAGACTATTTCTACATCCGCGTCAACGACATCGGGCGGAATTTCCGCTTGGTGCGCGCCCCGGTGGCCGATCCGCGCGCGCAGAATTGGCAGGAAGTCGTTCCGCATCGCGCCAACGTCATGCTGGAAGACATCGACTTCTTCAAGAACTACTATGTCTTGAGCGAGCGCGAAAATGGCTTGCCGCAAATCCGCGTTACCGATCTCCGTAGCGGGGACTCGCGCCGCATCGAGTTTCCCGAGCCGGCCTACGCGAGCTACGGCTACGTCAACAAGGAATACGACACCAGCAAATTCCGCTATGGCTACCAGTCCTTCATTACCCCCCGCTCGGTGTTCGAATACGACATGGCCAGCGGCAAATCCACGCTGCTGAAACAGAAAGAAGTTCCCGGCGGCTATGATCGCACGCGCTATCAGGTCGAGCGGATTTATGCCACAGCTTCCGAAGGAGCGAAGGTTCCTATCTCCATCGTGCGCCTGAAGGGCGCAAAGCTGGATGGCAAAGGGCCGCTGTATCTCACCGGCTACGGCTCTTACGGTTATCCCTATGACATCGGCTTCAACTCTGATCTTTTCAGCATGGTTGATCGCGGCGTGGTGGCCGCGGTGGCGCACATTCGCGGCGGCGGCGAAATGGGCAAGGCCTGGCACGACGACGGCCGCATGATGCACAAGAAAAATACTTTCACGGACTTCATCGCTTCAGCCGAGTATCTCGTGGCGCAGGGCTACGGCTCGAAGGACCGGCTGGTCATTGAGGGCCGAAGCGCCGGCGGCCTGCTGATGGGCGCGGTTCTGAACATGCGGCCGGATTTGTTTCACGCCGCGCTCGTCGGCGTTCCCTTCGTGGACGTCATGAACACCATGTTGGATGAATCTCTGCCCCTGACCGTCGCCGAATTCGAGGAGTGGGGCAATCCCAAGGAAAAGCCGGCTTTCGATTACATGATTACCTATTCGCCGTACGACAACATTCAAGCCAAGACCTACCCCAACATGCTGGTGCGGACCTCCTTCAACGACAGCCAGGTGATGTACTGGGAGCCCGCCAAGTATGTCGCCAAGATGCGCGCGCTTCGCACGGATCGCAATACGATCATCCTGAAAACCAACATGGATCCCGCCGGCCACGGCGGCGCCTCCGGACGCTACGACCGCCTGCACGAGGCGGCGTTCGACTACGCCTACTTCCTCACGCAAATGGGGATTCAGAATTGACCGCCGCGCGGTCGCGTCGTTTTTGCGAACATCAACGGGCAATGAGCGCTGGGGAAGTCGCCGAGGCGAGGGAGCGGAGCGCATCGCTGTAAGGCGCGCGCGCCACGCCGCGCTCGGTGAAGATCGCCGCGATGTACCGGGCCGGCGTGACGTCGAACGCCGGATGTGCGGCATGTACGTCGGGAGCGATTCGAACACCTTGAAAATGCGTGACTTCGGCCGCCGAACGCTCCTCGATGGGGATGCTCTCCCCGTCTGGAATCGATAAATCGAAAGTGGAAACCGGCGCGGCGACATAGAAAGGCACATTGTTTTCTTTCGCGAGCACGGCGATTTGGTACGTGCCGATTTTGTTGGCCGTGTCGCCGTTGGCGGCGATGCGATCCGCGCCGGTGACGATCGCGCCAACTTTTCCTGATTTCAAAAAGTGACCCACCATATTGTCGGTGATCAGCGTGAGCGGAATGCCGCCTTTGTGCAGCTCCCAGGCGGTGAGCCGCGCGCCTTGCAAATACGGCCGCGTTTCCGGCACCAGGACGTGGATCTTTTTGCCCTGTTCGAACGCAACGCGAATCACGCCCAGGGCGCTGCCGATGCCGGCGGTGGCCAGCGCGCCGGCGTTGCATTGCGTCATGACTTGCCCCTCGCGCGGCATGAATTCCGCCCCAAACCGCCCGATGGCTTCGTCCGTAGCTTTTTTCTCGAGATGAATTTGCCGGGCTTCCTCGACCATTCCCTGCCGAATCTTCCCAAGGTCTGCCGTCTCCGATATCAATTCGGCGAGTCGCCGCTTCATGCGCTCCAACGCCCAGAAAAGATCCACGGCAGTGGGCCGCGTTTTTGCAAGCGCGTCGCATATCTCCGCGAATTCAGCACGGAGCGCTTCCACGGATTTCGCCGGAGAATGCAGAACGCCGAGCGCCGCACCCATCGCGGCAGCCACGCCGATCGCCGGAGCCCCGCGAATGACCATTTCGCGGATGGCTTTGGCGACTTCGCGGTAGTCGGTGTACGTGTAGGAGATTTCCTCGGCGGGAAGCCGCCGCTGGTCGAGGATGATCACGCCACGATCCGTCCAAGCGATGGGTTGGGCTACATACATGCGTTCGATGTCCTCACCAAATCCAATTGTAGCGAAGCCGGTGGAAGAACACGAATCGCGCCATGTGCGATTCAGTGGCCGGGAGGCATGTGCGTGAAGCCCTTCGTAGCAATGATGGAAGTAAACGCAATCATGGAATTGTAGCCGAGGTGCAGAAGGAAACTGGCCACCACCGTTCCGGTCCAGGCGCGCGCGAAAGTAAAAATAACGCCGACGAAAGTAAGCAAGCCGACGAGGCCCCAGGTATAACCGAGCTGCGGCGCGTGCATCAGGCCAAAAAGCGCGCCGGTCATGAATATGCTGGTGAACACGCCGGTGCGGGTAGCGCTGGAAAATTCCATGCCGAAGAACTGCAGAACCGCCGAGGTAATGCGCGCCAGGACTGGGTACAGGTAACCGCGATAGACGGTTTCCTCCACAAGCGGAGCCACGAATACGGCCATGGCCATGAGCAACATCGCCCCGGTTCGGTTTTTCAAGAACTCTTGGATGGGCGCGTTTTCGACGTCCTTGACGCGCGAACTGGCGAGGGCCACGAAGATGGACAAGCCGCACCCGCTCAGGAAATACATCCACGGACGCCCTTTGCCTCCGCCGGGATCGGACTTGAGTTTCTTCCAGCCGAGAGAAAGCCAGAAAGGCGAGTCGCGCAGGACCGCCAGCGTGATGTAAAGAAAAAACAGGATCAGCGCGAACCACAGGACATTCATGCCGATAATGAGCCTCGGATCGGACTCGAAAAGATGCTTGAGCTGCTTTTGCGAAAGGTGCCGGTCCACAGAAAAATAAAAGAAAACGGCGAGCTGGAGCGTAATCAAACTGGCCACGACAAAGACTCCAAAGACCAGGAGGTGCAGCCAGGACCAGGAGATGCGCAGGTCCTCCGGCAAATTGGGCGGCGGTGGCGAGGCCGCTGGACCGGCCATGACGTAGGAGAGAGGGTCGCCCCCGAGCCGCTGAGCAAATGGCTGCGAAGACGCCGGTTCCGCCGACCGGTCAGACGAAGGACTGCCGGGAAGATTTTCGTCCGGCGGCTTCAGCGGGTTGTCGTCAGAGAGGTTCATCGTTTTCGATCGCCGCGTCTCTTCGGCCAGCCGGCGGCCAGCGCGGCGGCGACGAGCGGCAAAAGCAGCTCGTGGTGACCGGTGATGGCGTAACCGCGCGATGCGGGTCCGCTGTGGCCGTGCGCGGACGCGGTGGGACGCCTTACTACATTCTGCAACGGACGGTAGTGCTGGATAAAGTCGAAGTTCGCAGTAGTAATGGGCCGCAGCGCAACGCCAAGATTGCGAACGACGGAAATGGCCTTCAGAAAAATTTCTGGCAGAAGGACGGCCGAGCCCCAGTTGAGATACACGCCGCCGGGATGCATCTGCTCAACCAGCGCGCAGAACAAACGAAAGTCGCGATACGTGGCATCGCCGAGCGCAGCGCCGTCGGCAGCCGGATGCATGTGCGGGATATCCGTGCCGATAGCCAGATGGATGGTCACGGGGATTTGATGCTTATACGCAGCCACCAGAACGCTGAAATTCGCGTGCTTGACGTCGATGATCCCACTCGAAAGAAATTGTCCGGCGGCCTCGCCGTAACCGATGCGAATGCGCTGAGCGAGCTTGGCGATTTCATTGAGATATTTGCCGGTTTCTTCGGCCATGCCGAACTGTCCAGCGCCGAGACCTGCTTCGACGTCTTCGGAAGTGTTTCCGGCGAGAGCAATCTCAAAATCGTGAATCAGCGCGGCACCGTTCATCGCGATTCCAGTGACGAAGCCACGTTTCATCAAATCGATCAGCACGGGACCGAGGCCCACTTTGATGACGTGGCCGCCGATGCCCCAAAGAACGGCCTTGCGCTGCCTGCGCGCAGTTTGTATTGCGCCAAGAAGCTCGCGGAGATCTTCAGCAGCAAGAATATTCGGAAGTGAATCGAGAAATCTTGTGAGCGAGCTGTTCGCGCCCGGCGGCTCCGCAAAGTCGCGGATGCTCACTTTGCTTTTGCGAGACGCAAGCGGATACGCGTGCACAGCGCCGAGCGTAATCGGTTGAATGGAATAGATGCTCATGGAGCAGTGGATACTCTATCGCGCACGATGCTTAATACCAAGCGAGCGAAAGTTCCCAGCGCAGCGATCACTTTGCATTGCCGTTGAGGTGACCGTTGTTGGAGATGCCGAGGACACGGGCGAGGACCTGGCCCGTGTAGGATTTTTTTGCGCGGGCGACGAGTTCGGGCGGGCCCTGCGCGACGATGCGGCCGCCGCCTTCGCCGCCTTCGGGGCCGAGGTCGATGATCCAGTCGGCTTGCTTGATCACGTCGAGGTGGTGCTCGATGATGAGGACGGTGTTGCCGAGATCCACAAGGCGTTGCAGGACGTCGAGAAGTTTTCGCACGTCGTCAAAGTGCAAGCCCGTCGTGGGCTCGTCGAGGATGTAGAGTGTGCGGCCGGTCTGGCGTTTCGATAGTTCGCGCGCGAGTTTGATCCGCTGGGCTTCGCCGCCAGAAAGAGTCGTTGCGGACTGGCCGAGCGTGACGTAACCGAGGCCGACTTCGACGAGCGTTGACAGTTTTTGTTGAATCTGCGGAATATTTTCGAGAAGTTTCAGCGCATCGGACGAAGGCAAATTCAATATGTCGCTGATGGAGTGGCCTTTGTAGCGGACGGCGAGTGTCTCGGAATTGTAGCGGCGGCCGCGGCAGACCTCGCACATGACGTAGACGTCTGGGAGAAAATTCATTTCGATGCGGCGTAGGCCATCGCCCTGGCACGCTTCGCAGCGTCCGCCCTTCACGTTGAAGCTGAAACGGCCGGCGCGGTAGCCGCGTTCGCGCGATTCCGGGAGCATGGCGAAGAGATCGCGGATCGGCGCGAAGACGCCGGTGTAAGTGGCGGGATTCGACCGCGGCGTGCGGCCGATGGGTGCTTGATCGATTTCGATGACTTTGTCGATTTGGTCGGCACCGATAATTTCGCGATGCGCCGCGGGCGCTTCAGAGGAACGATAAAGTTTTTGCGCGAGGGCGCGATAGAGAATGTCGTTGACGAGTGTGGACTTTCCGGAACCGGAAACGCCAGTGACGACGGTAAGCAGGCCAAGAGGCAGCGTAATGTCCACGTCCTTCAGATTGTTCGCGCTCGCGCCGAGGATTTGAATGGTTTTGCCGTTAGGGCTGCGGCGTTTTTCAGGGACCGAAATTTTCGCTGTGCCGCTGAGATATTGGCCGGTGAGCGATGCGGCGGTAGCTTCGATGTCGGCGGGCTTGCCTTGCGCGACTAAATAGCCCCCGGCGTTGCCCGCGCCGGGGCCGAGGTCGACGACGAAATCGGCGCGGCGGATGGTGTCTTCGTCATGTTCCACGACGAGGACGGTGTTGCCGAGATTGCGCAGATGTTCGAGCGAACCGAGGAGTCGCGCGTTGTCCCGCGCGTGCAAGCCGATGCTGGGCTCGTCGAGAACGTAGAGAACACCTCGCAGGCGCGAGCCGATTTGCGTGGCCAGGCGGATGCGCTGGGCTTCGCCGCCGGAAAGTGTGGCTGCGGAACGGTCGAGGCTCAGATAGCCGAGGCCGACGGCCAGCAGGAAATCGATGCGTTCGGAAACTTCTTCGAGAGGACGCGCGGCGATTTCCTTTTGGCGTTCGCTGAGCTGCTTGAGAATTTTGTCGACCGCGGGCCGCGCGGAGCTTAGCGAGAGCCCGGTGAAATCGGCGATGGACAAGCCGCCGAGTTTGACCGCAAGTGATTCCGGCCGTAGGCGCTTGCCGTGGCAGACAGCGCACTGTGTCGCAGACATGTACTGCGTAATCCACTCGCGATAGTTATCGGAGTTGGACTCTTCGAAATTCCTTTCGAGAAATTTCAAGATGCCCGGGAAACGGAAACCTTTATCGCCTTTGGATTTCTTTCCCGCAGAGCCATTTTCACCTGACGCGCTACCGTTCGACGGCGGATAGCCGTACAAGAGCATGTTCTGGACGCGCGTGGGAAATTTCTCGAACGGCGTTTCGAGGTCGAAGCCGTGGGCGTAAGCGCCGAGTTCGAGCGTGCGTTTGAGAATCGCGGAGCCAGAGCCTGGGCCGAGGCCGCCGTCGAAGAGCGGGCGCGTCCAGTCGGTGATGATTTTTGACGGATCGAAATCGTATTTCGAGCCGAGGCCGTTGCAAGCGGGGCATGCGCCGTAAGGCGAATTGAAACTGAACGAGCGCGGCTCGAGTTGCGGAACCGAGATGCCGCAATCAGGGCAGGCAAGCTTTTCGGAAAATGTATGTTCTTTGCCGCCGACGATGGCGACGGTGACCAGTCCGCTTGCGAGCTTCAACGCCGTGGCGATGGATTGTTCGAGGCGCGCGGCGATGCCCTGCTTGACGAGCAAGCGGTCGATCACGATTTCGATGGTGTGGTTCTTGCGCTTGTCAATGACCGGCAGTTCATCAAGCTGGTAAAGCTCGCCATTGATGCGCACGCGGACGTAGCCGTCCGCCGCGAATTTTTCCAGTTCCTTGCGAAACGCGCCCTTCCGCCCGCGCACGATGGGCGCCAGGATCATGATGCGGTCGTCCGGCTTGCAAATCTCGCCGTGCAGGATGGACTGCACGATCTGCTCGCTGGACTGGCGCGTGATCGGTTTGCCGCAATTGGGGCAGTGCGGCACGCCAACAGTGGCGTAGATTACGCGGAGATAATCGTAAATTTCGGTGATGGTTCCAACTGTGGAGCGCGGAGAGCGCGTCGTCGTTTTTTGCTCGATAGCGATCGAAGGCGAAAGCCCTTCGATAACGTCGACTTCGGGCCGCTCCATCTGGTCAAGGAACTGCCGCGCGTAGGCCGAGAGCGATTCCACGTAGCGGCGTTGGCCCTCGGCATAAATGGTGTCGAAGGCAAGGGAAGATTTTCCCGAACCAGAGAGGCCAGTGATGACCGTGAGGGAGTTCCGGGGAATTTCGACGCTGATGTTCTTAAGGTTGTGCTGGCGCGCGCCTCGGATTACCAGTTTGGTCAGGCCCATGAGACGCCCATAAAACGAAAGTACTCCCTCCACAGGAGCCCCGGCGCTCAGTAGGTACACTGAGCCCAAGATAACTTCTCACAATAGCAAGAGGGAAAGAACAAGGTCAAGGCGCAACGTTTTGGGCGCTAACCGGGATTCTAATTTGTGAAAAACGCACTAGGTCCAAAAAATACGTTTAGTTCTGGCCGCTCGCGGTAACGCGCAAGAGCATGCCTGCCCCACTACGAATCTTTAGATTGCCATGCTCAGAGGCTAAGGCGATTACGCCTGTGGGATCGGTGCGGCCAGCGTGGGCGATTGTAATGTGTTCGAGACCATATACGCCGCAAGCATCGGAGGAGAATACCCACAGGGCCTGGGGACTGTCATTGCCATCGATGGCGCCGCGGCACTTCGTACCTTCCTTGGCGCGGACTCGGCCCAGGAGCGAGCCTTTGACCAACTTTCCAACGACTATGTTGGCGTTTTCGCCCGAAGTGACGGGACCGCCTTCGCCGTAGGCGACATCACCTCCCACCTGCACGGTTGTCAACCACTGGTTGTCGTTGCTCTCTCCCGCGCCAAGAGGGGCCTGGGCGTCGCGTACTTCCATGAAACCCGCAATGGCTCGCAGATTTGTGGTGATGGAGATGGTCTGGTGCGAGGAGATTAGCTTGTCGAATTGGAGGGAGATGCGAGCTTGAGCGCCGGGGGTTGCCGGAGTCACCTCGATGATATGACCTACGACCTTGCTCCCCTCCCGAACTCGCCCGCCCGACGCTAATGGAACATCCTGCATGATTCTTCCCGTGATCTCCTGGCCGGGTTTGCTCTTGGCGGACGAAATGGTCGAGTTCAAGTGAACGGGTAAGATGGTTCCAGGCGGAATGGCGATGCTGCCTTTCGCCGTGCTCTTGTCGTCGGTCACGTCCGAGTGGACAAACGTGGATGGCCCAACAAACGGGGAACTGGAGTCAATCTCCGGATTCCCTTCTTGAGAATTGGCAGTTGGCGCGAGCGAAGTTGTGAATAACAGCGTGCCCAAAAACAGAATTATCGTTCGTCCAAAAACGCGCGTGAAAAATTCTTCGCTCATACTCATAGTGACTGCTGCGACGCTTGGGTTATTCCGCGCGGTTTGCCCGCGAGGTGCTAGAGGCCGGCGTAGGTTTGGCGGCGGAGGAACTGGCCGGCACCGGGGCGGCCTACGAATTTGCCGGCGTCGATGACGGCGCGGCCGCGGGACAAGACGGTTTTGGCCGCGCCCTTTATTTTGATGCCCTCGAACATGGAATAGTCCACGCGCATGTGGTGGGTCTTGGCGCTGATGATTTCTTCGTGGTTGGGATCGAAGATGACCAGGTCGGCGTCGGAGCCAACGGCGATGGTGCCTTTGCGCGGGTAGAGGCCGAAGAGTTTTGCTGGCGCGGTGGCGACGAGCTGGACGAACCGGTTTGGCGAAAAATGTTTGCCGTGGACGCCGCCAGTATAAACAAGGCTTAGGCGATGCTCGATGCCGGGGCCGCCGTTGGGAATTTTGGTGAAGTCGTCCTTGCCGAGCTCTTTTTGCTCCTTGAAGCAGAAGGGGCAGTGATCGGTGGAGACGACCTGCAGAGTGTCTTTGGCGAGGCCCTGCCAGAGTTTTTCCTGATGCCACTTTTCGCGGAGCGGCGGAGTGAAGACGTACTTTGCGCCCTCAAATCCGGGCGCGTCCATATTTTCCAGAGAGAGATACAAGTATTGCGGGCAGGTCTCCGCGTAAGCGGGGAGGCCGCGGTCGCGGGCTTCGCGGACTTTTTCGAGTGCTTCGTTGCAAGAGAGGTGGACGATGTAGACGGGCGCGCCGGCCATTTCGGCGAGGGCGATAGCGCGGGAAGTGGCTTCCGCTTCGGCAGTCGTGGGACGCGTGAGCGCGTGATACTTCGGCGCGCGTTTTCCTTCAGCGAGGGCCTGCTGGACGATCACGTCGATGGCGCCGCCATTTTCCGCGTGCATGCAGATGAGGCCACTGTACTTGGCGGCCTGGCGCATGGCTTTGAAAATTGTGGCGTCATCGAGCATGAAGACACCGGGATAGGCCATGAAGAGCTTGAAGCTGGTGATGCCTTCGCGGATGAGCTGGCCCATCTCTTCGAGCTGCGCGGAGCCGAGATCGGTGATGATGCAGTGGAAGGCGTAGTCGGTGACGGCTTTGTCGTGGGCTTTCTTCATCCAGGTGTCGAAGGCCTGGCGAAGGGTTTGGCCTTTGTACTGGATGGCGAAGTCGATCAGCGTCGTGGTGCCGCCGAAGGCCGCGGCGATGGTGCCAGTCTGAAAATCGTCGGCGCTGGTGGTGCCCCCAAAGGGCATGTCGAGGTGCGTGTGAACGTCGATCCCGCCAGGAATGACCAGCATGCCGGTCGCGTCAAGAACGCGCGTGGCGTTCTCCGTCGGTAGCTGCGCGGCAATGGCCGTGACTTTGTCACCGACGATGCCCAGGTCCGCGAGGGAAGTGTCGGTGGCGGTTACGACGGTGCCGTTGCGGATTACGGTGTCAAAGCGCATTTCTACTCCTCAGGAACCGTTTTTCCGGCTATGCCAAAGCGGGATGCAAACCGGGCCAAACGGAGGAGGTCCCCACCCCCCCTTTTTTTTTGTAACTGCGCATTCTAAAGGACTTAGCTTTCCCATAAGTCGTTTGTTTTCTGCAGTTACAAGAACGCTCGGAACTGCGCATTCTAAAGGACTTACATTGCACAAAAATTGTGCAGTTTTCGACCATCTTTTGTGCTGAATCAGGACCGCGGCGCGGGCAAAAAGAGCGGCCAGACATGTACGCGGCCGATAGAGTACCACAGAATTAACAGCTTGGCAAGGGGAATCTGCCAGGCATGCAGAGACATGTAGCGGGAGGCTGGAAGGCAGCAGGTGGTCTGGGCTAAGGAAACGCATGTCAGTGTTTGTAGTGCGGCAGAATTTTGCGTTGGTAAACGTCAAGCGTTTTTTCTTCGTCGCCGGACATTAGATAGATGTTGAACTGGGTTACGCCGGCTTTGCGGAGGCGGTCCAGCTTTTTGCGATGCTCTTCGACGGGGCCGATGAGGCAGAAGCGGTCGACGACTTCGTCGGTGACGAACTCGGCGTTGTCGCTGCCGACTTCGCAGTGGTGGAGATAGTCGTACTTACCGCGGTCTTTCACGAACGAGGTCAGGGCGGGCGGAAGTTCTTCCGGTTTGTACTTGGAGATGAGGTCCATCACGTGATTGGAGACCAGGGCGGGAAACCAGCGGACGTGTTCACGGGCGGTTTTCAGGTCGTCGGAAGCCCAGACGGGGGCGGCCGCCATGACTTCGATTTTGCTGAAGTCACGTCCGGCCTCTTTTGCGCCTTCGCGGACGAAGCCGAGGCACCATTCGATCAGGTCGGGGTCGGCGAATTGGAGAATCACGCCGTCGCCGATGCGACCAGCGGTGCGCAGGGCCTTGGGGCCGTAGCCGGCGACCCACACGCGAGGAATTTCGCCGCTGGCCCAGGGAAATTTGGTGGAGACGCCATCGAGGTCGACGGTTTTGCCGGCGTTCAAGTTGCGAAAGATGCGGACGAATTCCTCTAGGTTTTCGAGCGTGGTGGGTTTCTTGCCGAGGACGCGGCGGGAGCTGTCGCCGCGGCCGATCCCGAGCTCCATGCGGCCGTGGGAGGCGAGATTCAAAGTGGCGAAGAGACTGGCGGAGACGGTGACATCGCGGACGGCAGGATTGGTGACACAGGTGCCGAGGCGCATTTTTTTGGTGTTGGCAGCCATGAGGGTGAGGAGCGGAAAGGGCTCCTTCCAGATCACGTGGGAATCGAAGATCCAGCCGAAAGAGAAGCCGGAGGATTCGGCCTGGCTCGTAAGGCTCAGGATTCTATCAATGGAGATGTCTGGTTTGATGGTGATCCCGAATTCCACAGCAGGCCTCCCTAAGCAGCGGCGGTCAAGCAATATCCTTTTTCAAGCGATGGGCGACTGCGATGAGGTGCGCGCTGGCGCCTACGATTGAAGGCTCTTGCTCAATCACGCTTAGAAACTTCATTAGATTCAGTCGCTGTACTTCGTCATTCCAGGCATCAAGAAAATGCGCGGCGCTCCATGCAGGACCTTCCACGGCAAGGACTTCGACGTCGTGAAAGCCAGCCTCACGAACTTCGGCAGCGAGTTGCTGGGGCTCGTGAAAGTACGCCGTGGTGAAATAATCCGGGTGGTTTCCTGGATTGCGATGCTGACCGGATGCGAGATCATCGGCAACTATTTTGCGAAAGTCAGGGTCTTGAAAGAATCCCCTAGAAAGGCCGTCGATTAGCGACGCGAAACGCGAGATTGCGGCAACGAAAAGAACTCCTTGGGACTTGAGGATACGGCGCGCCTCATGGAGAGCTAGAAGCCGATCAGAGCGCTCGATGAGATGATATAGCGGCCCAAAGAGGAGCACGGCGTCGGCAGAGCCATCACGAACGTTGAGATGGCGCGCGTCACCCAAGGTAATGGATGCCAGTTCAACGCTTGTCGCCAAGGCATGGGATCGAGCCTGCTCCAGGTGCGCCTCAACGGGATCAGTCAGATGTACAGAGTAACCCTGCTTTGAAAGAGGAAAAGCATAGACGCCGGCAGCCCCGCCAACGTCAAAGATCGTGGCCGGTGCTGGCGGGAGATGCCGCGCCAGAATCGATTGGGTTCGAAGCCGCTCAAGTTGACCGACGCCCTCTGATAGGCGCTCGGACTCGCGAACCTGCCGATAGTGACTGTCAATTTCCTTTGAGATAAGACTCATTTTGATTCCAATTGAACCTATCGGCTCCTGGGCTCAATAGTAAGTTCTCTCGAAGTGATGCGGAAATCCATGAGCATTTCCTCCTCAGTCGGCTGGTTGGGCAATGGACGCGGACTTGGGCATTAAGGCCAAGTAAGCAAGAAAACTAACGAAAAAGCCGACAAACCAAGCGTAATCGTAGAGCACGCGCAGCGGCGGAACAACCAAACCAACGAACGCAACACCGGCGCCTGCTGCCAGCGCGACGACGGCGGCCCAATGAAACCCGCGCGCGTATTCATACTGCCCATCGCGCCGGTAAAGATCCTCGGTGACCAAGATTTTCTTGCGCACCACGAAATAATCGCAGATGAGCACGCCGGCGATGGGACCAAGAAAACCGGAGTAGCCGACGAGCCAGCCGAAGATGTAGCTACCGTAGTCCGCCATCAACTTCCACGGTTGCATGACGATGCCCATGGCGCAGGTGATGAGGCCGCCGGTGCGGAAACTGATACGACGCGGGGAAAGATTGGAGAAATCGTTGGCTGGGGAGACGACGTTGGCGGCGACGTTGACGTTGAGCGTGGCCATGAGCAACGCAATCATGGCCAAAACGACCGCGAAAGGGTTGCCGAGTCGCGCGAGAACGGCGACGGGATTCCAGAGGGCTTCGCCAAAAATGATGAGGGTAGCGGAAGTAACAGCGATGCCGATGAAGGAATAGAAGGTCATGGTCGCGGGGAGGCCGAGGGCCTGGCCTACGATCTGGTCGCGCTGGCTGTGGGCGTAGCGGGTGAAATCGGGAATGTTCAGCGAAACGGTGGCCCAAAATCCGACCACGCCCGTGAGTGACGGGACGAAGAAACGAAAAAATTCACCAAACGTTTGGAATTTCGAGGGCGTGGCAAGCATCGGGCCGAAACCGCCGGCTCGGCTGCGCGCCCACAGGAGAAGGGCCAGTCCGATGAGGAGCAGGAACGGAGCGGAGACGCCCTGGAGGAAGCGGATGGTTTCAATGCCACGGAGAATCACGAGCACATTCAGGAGCCAGAAAAAGACAAAACAGATCGCCGCGCCGGAATGAAAATTGGCCCAGGATGGCGCGAGGGCGACGATCATGGCGTTAATGGCTTCGCCGCCGATCCAGGTCTGAATGCCGAACCAGCCGCAGGCGACGAGGGCGCGGAGAATGGCGGGAACATTTGCGCCAAGAACACCAAAGGAGGCACGCGCAAAAACCGGGAAGGGGATGCCGTATTGCGCGCCGGCGTGGGCGTTCAAGAGCATGGGAATGAGCACCAGCACGTTGCCGAGAAAAACGGTGAAGAGCGCCTGCTTCCAATTCATGCCGCCGGCAATCATGCCGCTGGCCAACATGTAGGTGGGGATGTTCACGCTCATGGAGATCCACAGGGCGGCGTAGTTGTAGGTGCGCCAGGTGCGGCGCTCGATCGAGACCGGGGCGAGATCCTTGTTGTAGAGCGAACTGCTCTCGATCGTTTCGGCGCGAAGCAAGTTAGTTGGCCGCCTCGGAGTTTTCCGCCGCGCGCGTGCGGGTGATTTCCCCGTAGGATTCCGGGCGGCGGTCGCGGTAGAACTGCCAGGTGTCGCGGACTTTCTGGATTTCATCGAGATTCAGCTCGGCGACGAGGAGCTCATCCTTGTCGCGGCTGGCTTGCTTGACAATTTTTCCGCGCGGATCGCAGAAATAGCTCTTGCCGTAAAACTCGCCGATTTTCCAGGGAGCTTCGGTGCCGACGCGGTTGATGGCGGCAACGAAATAGGCGTTGGCGACAGCGTGCGCGGGCTGCTCGAGCTCCCAAAGATATTCGGAGAGGCCGGCGACGGTGGCGGACGGGTTGTAGACGATTTCCGCGCCGTTGAGGCCGAGGATGCGAGCGCCTTCCGGGAAGTGGCGGTCATAGCAGATATAGACGCCGACGCGGGCGTAGCGAGTCTGAAACACAGGGTAGCCGGCGTTTCCGGGGGTGAAGTAAAACTTTTCCCAGAAGCCGGGGTGGCAGTGGGGAATGTGGTGCTTGCGGTATTTGCCGAGGTAGCGGCCGTCGGCGTCGATAACGGCGGCAGTGTTGAAGTACACGCCAGTCATTTCGACTTCGTAGACAGGGACGACGAGGACCATCTGGTGCTTCTTGGCGAGCTTCTGCATTGCGGCGATTGTGGGGCCGTTGGGGATCTTTTCGGTCAGCTCGTACCAGCGGGTTTGCTGTTCGGCACAGAAGTAGGGGCCGTAGAAAAGTTCCTGGAGGCCGAGAACCTGGACTTTTTGTTTGGCGGCGTCGGCAATGAGGCGCTCGTGCTTGGCGATCATCTTTTTCTTGATGTCGGCGAGAGAATATTTTTCCGGCGACCATTCACATTGGGCCTGAATCAGGCCGCAGCGGACGATACGGGGCATGCCACACCTCCCGAGCAAAGGCAGGCGAAAAGTCTACTCTGTACGCGATTGGGCGACAAGGTTTCGGCATCCGAGGGGGGTATTTCAATGGGCCAACAAAGGAACGGAATGAATGCGACGGTCTGCTGGTTGATTGACCCTGTGGAGCGGGAGAACTATCATCGACGGCAAGCGCCTATCCGTCGGAGTCAAAACTTGGGAAAAACAAGCAAAGAGACAATCGCATTCTTGTGGGCCTTCTGCTTAGTCTTGCCGGCAAATGGCAGAGTCGCGAGCGAACAAGAGCACGGGAACCACGCAGCCAGTGGATCGCTGGGACGCGTGGACTTCCGCGTGTCGTGCAACGCCGCAGCGCAGGAATCGTTCACGCGCGGCGTGGCTCTCTTGCACTCGTTTACGTATGAAGAATCCGCGCAAGCATTCCGGGACGCCGCGGCAAGTGATTCCCGTTGCGCCATGGCGCATTGGGGCCTGGCAATGACGGAGTACCACCAGTTGTGGGACCCACAAGCCGGACCGGAGGAACTGCGGCGGGGCTCCGCCGAGATTCAGAAGGCGCGCGAATTAAAGGCGGGAACACCTCGCGAAAGGGATTTCGTCGAAGCATTGCGCGTTTTTTATGACCACTGGGAGCAGCGCGGCCACGCTGCCCGCGCCAACGCCTATCGAGATGCCATGCGCGGTGTGCATGAGCGAAATCCCAAGGACCAGGAAGCGGCAATCTTTTATGCCCTGGCGCTGGTCGCGACGGCCGCGCCGGAAGACAAGACGTATAGCAATCAGCGGACTGCGGCGGCTATCCTCGAGCCCTTGTCCGCGGCGCAACCCAATCATCCCGGAGCGGCGCACTACCTGATCCACGCCTATGACAATCCAGTGCTTGCCCCGCAGGGAGTGGCGGCGGCACGAGCCTACTCCAAGATCGCTCCCGATTTGCCGCATGCGCTGCACATGCCGTCGCACATTTTTACGCGGTTGGGACTTTGGGAAGATTCGATCTCGTCGAATGCCGCTTCGGCAGCGGCGGCGCGGAAACACCGAGACCAAGGAGAAGAGTTTCACGCGCTGGACTATCTGGTCTACGCTTATCTCCAAGTCGGCCGGAACGACGAAGCGGAGAAGATCAGAGACAACCTCCCTGCGGTGGAAAACGTGGAGCCGTCGTCGGTTTTCAAAATCAGCTATGCAAAAGCGGCGATTCGCGCCCGCTGCGTGCTGGAACAGGAACATTGGGTGGAGGCCGAGAATCTGGTGCTTGATTCGGAGGTGGAACCGCCAGTCGCCGCGATTTCACATTGGGCGGCGGCGCTGGGGGCCGCGCACACGGGAAATCTGGAGGCCGCGAGGAAGCATGCAGAACAAGTGTACAAGCTCTCGGGAATGCTGAAAGAAAAAGGCGACGCCTACTGGGCGGAACAAGTGGCGATCCAGGGCGAGGAAGCCGCGGGATGGGTGGCGTTTGCCGAGCATCGAACTGACGATGCGTTGCGGCTTATGCGAATGGCTGCGGAGCAGGAAGACGCCACGGAAAAGCACCCGGTCACGCCTGGGGCGATCCGACCCGCGCGGGAATTACTCGGCGACCTGCTATTGGAAATGAATCAAGCGAAAGAGGCGCTGACCGCATATCGGGAGGTGTTGCGTGTAGCGCCGGGAAGACGAAGGGCTGTGGAAGGAACAGCCGAGGCCGTGCGACTGGCGGCTATGTCCAGCAAATTCAGGTGAATACCGGAAATTGATCCTGTCAGGTGATTCCCTAGGTGCAAGTGATCTGCTTACCAGGGGCCCGAGGGGGGCAGGTAAAATTGCGGCGGGGGTAGGGCTTTTTTACTTGGAAATCGTTCGGCAACCGATGAAAACAAAGGCTTTAGCTTTGGCGTAGGGCTTGCACTTCCTGAGCCAGTGGGGGAGGCGAGCCGAGGATCCCTTTAGGGGATTGAGGGCTGGGCCGGTTCGCTACTCCCCCCTTTTTTATTTCACCGACAGGTGGATCGGCTTCCTTCGATTCTCCACTTACTTTCAAGAGACAACTAAACCGCTTATCTCGCCAGGATTTTTGTGCTGATGGCGAAGGGCCTGCAAAATCGCTCAAGTTTGGCACAGTCTTGCCAGGTAGGAGCGCAGCATGCTGCGGCCCTACGGCCGAGAGACGGTCGCTAATGCTGCTAAGCGAATTTCCGGTGTGAAGTGCGAGGGTCAGGCCGTGAAGACCTGCGGAGCAGCTGGAGGTTCGAGGTGAGTTACGCCAGGCTGCATTTCGTGGGGACGTGTGTCGTAGTCGCTGAGGGTCATGCCTAGCATGATGGCCAGCCAAAAAATGGAGCAGATGATGACCAGTTGAGTGCGCTTGGGACTGTAGCGGGCGTGCATGAAGTAGAGAACGACGAGGGTGGCCTTGATGGTGGCGATGCCGAGGGCGATGACGATATTTAATTTGCCGAAGTTCTGGAAAGCGGCCCAGACGGTGATGGTCGTGCCGATCATCAAGGCCGCAAAGATGGCGAAGTAAATTTTAGGCGAAACGATGTGCTCGGACACGTGCGATTCTCCTAGGCTTTCCTATCGGTGCCTGTCAATCAGATAGAGCAACGGAAACAAATAGATCCACACAATATCGACGAAATGCCAGTACAAGCCGACGACTTCGACGGGGGTGTTGTACTGCGGCGTGAAGCGGCCGGCAAAAGAGCCCTTGATTAGCCAGATGAGAAGACCGGCGCCGATGATCATGTGCAAGGCGTGCAGGCCGGTCATGCCGAAATAAAGGGAGAAATAAAGCTGACCGTGGAAGTTGATGTCCGGGTCGTGCGCGAGAGCCTCTTCGACTTCCTTCTTTTCCAAAGCCAATTCCTTTGGATCATCGCCGGGCATGGGATGCGTCGGATGGTACGTCATGTCAAAGGCGTGGCCGGGGATGAGATGGTGGTCGAATTTCTGCTTGTATTCGACGGCCTTGACGCCGAGGAAGATGGTGCCAAGACCAAGCGTGGCGATCAGGAAAATACTGGCCAGCTTCTTTTTGCCGACTTGGGCGGACCAGACGGCCATGGCCATAGTCAGACTGCTCATGATGAGCACGACGGTGTTGCCGGCGCCCAATTTGATGTCCAGAGTGTTGCTGCCGATGCCGAAAGCGGTGCTGAAGGCGCTGCGGTTGATGGTGTATGTGAGGAACATGCCGCCGAAGA
>Ga0210405_10000768_pt1 | contig 40098 bp, 34 predicted proteins | sample IncBWH11MmetaG_FD_155492 | JGI IMG/M metagenome (GOLD analysis project Ga0210405, IMG submission 155492) | Forest soil microbial communities from Barre Woods Harvard Forest LTER site, Petersham, Massachusetts, United States - Inc-BW-H-11-M | ecosystem: Environmental > Terrestrial > Soil >... | reverse complement strand
GCTCCAGAAAACCGCGCCTACCGAACTGGCGCAGAGGTACAAATTGCAGCGTGACTCCATGAAATGGCTGCTCGTCTGCTGCTTCGGCTACACCGGGTACAAGAACGCGCGCTTCGGAAAAATCGAGGCGCATGAAGCGATTAACGCCGTCGCGCGCGAAACCCTGCTCGTCGCCAAAGAACTGGCCGAAGGGCAAGGCTATGAATTGATTCACGCGCTGGTGGACTCGCTCTACGTCTGGAAGGAAGGCGCGACGCATGCCGATTATGAGCGCCTCGCGCAAGAGATTGAAGATAAGACGCGCCTTCCACTCGCGATCGAATCCGTCTATCGCTATGTCGTCTTTCTTCCCTCCAAGCAATACGCGGACGTGCCCGTGCCAAATCGTTTCTTTGCTGTCGGAGAAGACGGAGAACTCAAAGTGCGCGGCCTTGAATGCCGGCGTCACGATACGCCCCCGTTGCTCGGCCGGATGCAGTATGAAGTCCTCGCCATCCTTGCCGAAGCACACGACTATGCCTCGTACTTGCAGAAACTCGAGGTCGGTCGCGAGGTGTTTGCGAACTACCAAGATCGTCTGGCGAATGGTGAAGTGGACATCCGCGACCTTATTGTCAGCAAACGCATCACGCGAGAACCACGCGACTATCAGAAAGCGGGCGTTACCGCGATTGCCGCGCAGCAGCTATTTGGGAGCGGCGTCAAACTCCGTCCGGGACAAAACATCGAGTACGTCATCACGGATGCCCAAGCCCATGTGCCGAACGATCGCGTCCGCGCTTACGCCTTGTGGGAAGGGTGGTTCGGCTACGACCGGAAGAAATACGCCTCGATGCTGCGTGAGGCCTTTGAACCGTTTGTGCTGTGCGTAGCCAAACGCGCTGAGCCTGTTCTTCTCGACAATTCCATTTCCGAGGAAGAATTGAAACGGTTTCCCCTGTTTGCTCCTTTGGCGCTCCTCCGTCCCTAAGGAGACCCACAAGTCCGCAACTCTTTGTCAGTAAATTCCCACCGGAACTCTCGCTTCTCCTAAATGCCCTTCCTGGCCAAACCCTGCGCCTAGCCGCCCGCTTCTCCTGTCAAGGCTCTCCGCTCCGCTTCGATGAACGCACACCCCGCGGCCTTGACAGCGCGGACGGCTAGGCGCTTTCCCCCGCCACGAAGGGCATTTGTTTTTCATGCGCGGCTCAGGCCGCGCCTCTGAGAAACAAAGGCCAAATTCAAAAACAGGAGAATCCCATGCAACAAACCGAAAGAAAGCCGTTGTTTAACCTCGGCCAACTCGTCGCCACACCCGGCGCGCTGGTCGCTCTCGCGAAAGCCGGACAGACCCCACTCGATTTCTTGTCGAGGCATGTTTGCGGCGATTGGGGAGACATCGACAAAGACGACTGCAAGGAAAACGAACTCGGCCTGAAACGCGGGTTTCGGCTCTTGAGCAGCTACCGCACCAATGCGGACATCAAGGTTTGGGTCATCACCGAAGCCGACCGTTCCGTAACAACTGTACTTTTGCCCGAAGAGTATTGATTAAAGAAAAGAGAAAAGGAGAAAACGAAAATGAATACCGTCATCGCAGCAAATCCGAGTAGTCCAGTTCCGCCTGTGGTGTCCTCAGTTCAGGACATCCCCCTCAACCGCATTCAGGAATCGAAAACAAATCCAAGACGAACCTTTGATGAAGCGAAGCTGGCGGAACTTGCCGGCAACATTCGCCAGCACGGGGTCCTGCAGCCCATTCTCGTCCGCCTCTTACCGGGCGGCGAGAACGGTTTCTTTGAACTTGTCGCAGGAGCGCGGCGCTACCGCGCCTCGAAACTAGCTGGACGGGAAACCATTCCGGCCAGTGTCCGCGAACTCACCGACACCCAATGCCTCGAACTGCAACTCATCGAGAATCTGCAACGCGCCGACGTGCACGAACTTGACGAGGCGCGGGGCTACGCCGCTTTAATGCAATTGCAACCCGAAACCTACACGGTCGAAACTCTGGCCGAGAAAATCGGGCGGTCCGAGAAATACGTCTATGCGCGGCTGCGTTTGATGCACCTCGTAGACGAGGTCCAACAAGCGTTCTACGCCGGAAAGCTGACGGTCGCACATGCGTTTGAGATGTCCCGCTTGCAACCGGACGACCAGCGCCGCGCTCTTGCTGAATGCTTCCCGCATCATAGGACGGCGGCGGCTCTTCTGAAAGACAAGAAGGCCGAGGCTGCCACCGTGAGGGAACTGCGGCAGTGGATTGAGCGCGAAATCCATCTGGACCTGACCAACGCTCCCTTCGACACAGAGGACGAAGTCTTGCTTCCAGCAGCGGGAAGTTGCGTGCGCTGCCCGAGGCGCACAGGCACTAATCCGCTCCTCTTCCCTGAGGCAGTAGGACAGAAGAAGTCCATTTGCACCGACCGGGCCTGTTACCGGTCAAAGGTGGAAGCTATTGTGCAGCTTCGTGTGAAGCCTTTGGAAGAGTCCGGCGAAAAACCACTGCGGGTGTCGCAAGCCCCCGCATGGCAAGCCAAGAGCCGAAAGGCCGACGTGCTCTATGACGGGCAATACCGCATCGTAAAGAAAGCCGAGTGCCCGCAGACCAAACCCGCCGTTGTGATTGACGGACCTGAGGCTGGCAAAGTGCTTCACGTGTGCAGTGATGAGAAGTGCGCGGTCCATACCCATGTCACACACTACCAGGCGACACCACAGGAGCGTGCAGCGCGAGCCAAGGAACTGCTTGCCGAACGTGTCGAGAAGCAGACGCGAGCCCGCATTCTCGACGCGATTCGCAAGAAACTTCCCGCGACGCTGTCGCGTCTCGACCTAGAAATGGCCACTCTCGATTATTTCGAACGCCTCGGCCATGACAACCACCGCCGCCTCTGCCGTGTCTATGGGTGGGAGGAAAAAAAGACCAAAGCTTCGTGGGGTGGCAACACCGTTGACTACAAGACGGTTGCGGGAAAGGCCATCCGCGAGATGAGCACGCAGGAAGTGATGCACTTCCTTGTGGTATGTGCACTCGCGTCCGACCTGTACTGCCCGGGATACAACCCTCGTCAGTTCCTTGCGAAGGACACGAACCTGACGCGCACCGCCGCCCGCTACAAAATCGACACCGCAAAACTGTCCGCGGCTGTCCGTAAGGAACTCTCGAAATCAGCGAGGAAAAAGACTCCCAAGAAGAGCAAGGCGACTAGAGGGAAGCCGAAGTAGGGAACAAACCAGCGGGCGCACTCGAGCCGCGCCAGTGGCGCGGCCCGAGTATTTCCGGCGACGAACGTTGAAGGTTTCCCTGTGATCTTACGTCGCAGCTTGAGGGCGACGATTGCGCCCTGCGACCATTTTTTGCGCCATGGCCAGTAGAAGCTTGCGGTCCTGGTCCTCTGCTTTGCTCAGACACCTTGTTAATTTATGAAGGTACACCGCCTGTTTCCCTGAACTCCCCCAAACGATGTCGTCAGTGGTTTTCCGTTTTAGTAGGTTCGGCAACTTGGGCGGCTCATCGCCTTCATAAAAAAGCTGGTAGAGCGGGACTTCCAAAGCTCGTGCCAGCTTTTCCAATGTCTCGATGGCTGGAACCGTATGACCATTCTCGACGCGCGAAATGTAGCATCGCAGCAGCCCCGTTCTCTTCTCGATGTCACCCTGAGAGAGTTTCTTTTCTTCCCGCAACTCCCGCAACCGATCTCCGATAATCATGCGTGCCTCTCTTCGTTCTTAGGATTGAATAATTTCGGGGACGCGCAACAGGATATACGCGCAGGCACCTTTCTCCAAGAAATGGTAAACACTCCTGGTGCCGGTGAGGAGTCTCTGTATCTTCATACGGTCATCTATCCTGTTTCTGCAAGGCGCATGGTTACGCCGACCACTCGGCCTACGATCTCGGCTTCGCGCGGATAGGAAAATCGGCGAACCTCGCATTTTGAATTCGGATGGGGAACTGCCGACAAGTAACCCTCACGCATCTCGCACCAGCTACAGATATATTCGCCTCGCAGCTCAATGAAATAGATCGGCCTTTCGTGCTCGTTCTGCCATTTGATGGGCGCGATCTTTCGTTGCTTCTGATCAATCTGGACAATCGAGCCAGGCCGGATGATCGGGTACATGGTTCGATCGGACATTCCCACAAAACCGTAAACGCCGTTGCGGAGATCGAGATGCTGAAGGAGCCGAATCGGAACCTCTCCCCAAATTTCGCCGAGCTTTGAGAGAAGGTTAGTCCGGTCTAACTGGAGCGCCTCGCCAGGTCGCAGGGGAACCACGATCGTGTCATCGGCTTCCGGCGAATCGATATCCAGTTGTGTTTTGGGAGGAGCAAACATGGCCTGATCCCGGCCAAAGTCGCTCAGGTTCAGCCCAAAAAACGAAAAGATGCTTGACCAGTGTGTGCGGTAGATCGCCCCGAGCGAGTACAGCTTGAATAAGCCCGGTGTGTAGGAGCCATTCTCGACGTTGTTCAGCCAGCCGCGCGAAATGAAAAAATCCTGATTCTGTTTTTCGTGGGCAAGCCGCCGGCTGTGCGTTTCCACCTCGCGCAGCGTCAGACCGAGGCGCTCCCGTAGCTGTTTCAATCTTACGCCTGCCCGGTCGGTTGGCCCGTTTGCGTCCATTATTATTCGCTGATATAACCCTACTTGCTACTACACACCTGTGGACGTAAAGTCACCTTAGCACATCCCCGTTTACGTTTTGCAATTATTTGCCTCCGTCTCGAATTCCGGACAAGAGCCTCGTCCTCAAATACGGCCATCTTTCGATTTTCTTCCACAGCGTTCGATTTTCGTCTTGCACTGTGCGGACCATGTCGGCCCCCCTCCCGAAGTCGCGTTTCAATCTTCCGGACGCCATTCGCCCGATCCTTGCCGCACGCGGCCTGTCCCTAGCCGATATATCTCGGCTGTCGCGGGTTCGATTTGCCGGGAAGCGTCTTTTTCGTATCCCGCCCAATTTCTACGAGGCCCTGCGTCGGGCTTCGTTCAGTCCCAGCCTGCATCAATTGTTCACGTTAAGCGTGCTAACCGGCTACCGGCTTGCAGACTGGCTGTGTATTTTCGGGCTCTCGTTTGACGACGTAGCCAGGTTTCAAGCGGCTTGGCCCCGCTACCAGACCGCCGAGTTGGACGCCCGGGTCTACGACCCGAGCGCCTATGTTCCCTGGTATCAAGAAACGCGCCATGTATCGTTCGGCGCGGGGCTGACTCCGTTGAGTCAGTGGCTATCCGGAAGAGCCGTCCGGCGTCTAGATTCGCTGACAAGTAGATTCGATGCTTCCTTCAGGTATCTAAAGATTGGGTCTCGCGATGCGTATGCCTTTCCGGACCTACTGCCGGGAAGCATTGTTCGGATTGACGCCCGCCTTACTGCCGAGCAACTCCTCGCGGAGGGACACGCGGAACGCATTCTCGCGATCGAGCACAATCGCGGCATCGTCTGCAGCCGGCTTCGCCAAGTCGGGCATGGCCGGATCGTCCTGTGCTCCAGACAGCTTCCCTACGCACCGGTTGAGTTGCAGTTGGGAACTGAAGCAAAAATCCTGGGAATCGTTGACCTCGAGATTCGCCCGCTGGCTTCTCTTGAAGCGCCAGAAGTCTCTGCAAGCTCGGCCCGGGTTTGGACGCCAGGAGCCATCAAACCATCCAGATCATCCGACCGAATCGGCGATTGGATTCGCCGACTTCGCATTCGATGCGGCCTGTCCTTCCGCGAAGCGTCCGAGCGGACCAGGGAAATCGCTAAAATCCTCGAGCACCCGAATTATTTCTGCGCGCCAAGTGCGCTTTCCGACATCGAGGCTCGCGACCTCCTCCCACGCCACATCCACAAATTGATCTCCCTGAGCGCCGTGTATTGCGTGTCGATCTCGGACGTGGCAGGCCTTGCAGGTCTGAGGATGGGGGACTCCGGACAGGATGCGATGCCGGACGCGTGGAAACCGACCTCGCATGGGCGGGCGCGATCAGTAGCCGTCCGGCCCTCCCACTTCCTCGAAACAGTTCAGGGCAAGATCGAAGAGGTGCCTTATTTTCTTCGGGACGCTCTTCCATCGATGGTTGGATTGCCGAATCTGTCCGTTCGCGATCTGTTTTGGGCCGGAGCAACCGCTGATCTCTTTCATCCGTATCTCAGGGATTCGGTGTTTCTTGCCATAAACAGACAGAGCAAGACTCCCGCACCGTCCCTTTCCTCTCCAGTTTGGGCGCAACCCCTTTATGTCCTCGAAACGCGCGATGGAAACCGCGCGTGTGCCGCCTGCAGCCTGCAAAACGGAATGCTCATGGTCCGGCCTTGCACCACCACCTCTAGAAGACTCCTCCGGCTGCGAAATCGTATCGACGCGGAGGTTATTGGCAGAGTTGTTGCGATCGCACGGCGTGTGAATACCCAAAAGTGACGAAGTGTTGTTCTCTGAAAAAATCTGTTCAGGAACGCATCGCACTTGCGAGGCTGCAAGTCACAAGTGCGAACAGCAATAGGTGCCTGCGACGCTCAACGACCAGTGCGGCGGGAGCGGTTTAACAGCCTGTTCCGTCGCTCACTTCACATTTGAGAACATTTCCCGAACCTTATGGATTGTCGCGGTCCTGTCTGCCAGTTTCCAGACACGGACGCAGCAAGTTATCGCCGGACGCCGGGAGGATTTCATGCCTGCAATGCGTGAACGGATTCGGAGTACCCACACGACGGATGGTGGGATCCTCCTCGACATCGACAAAGGCAGGATGTTCTCTCTCAACTCATCAGCCTCCGCGATCTATCAGCTGATTGAAATCGGGCTATGTGAAGACAAAATCGTGGACGAAGTTGTCCGGCGATTTGGAATCTCAGTGGACGTGGCAAAGAGAGATGTCAACGACTTTCGCGAATCTCTGAAGAATTATGCCCTTCTCGCAGGCGCTGGACTTCGCGCTCCGGAGTGACCCGTGTCCAATCCCGTCCAATTCGAGGTCGAAGCTTGGCGGCTCATCATTCTTCGCCGGAATGCATCTGAGTTCCTCGTTTTCGAGACCGACTCCGGCTTCTGTCTCCCTCGCGTGGAGATTCCGGCGCATACCCGGCTCGCGCAAACCCTGAATGACCAGGTTAAGGCTTTTTGGGGTCTTGAAGTCTATTCCCTGTACCCCCTTCCGGTTAGCACGTCGGTCCCCGGCAGTCCCGCTGCCCGCTACCATGTGATCGAGGCGTTACAGCACGAAGCAGTTGCGCCGCCAGCGGCACAGTGGATTCCTATACGGCTTCCGATGGAAGGGCGCTTCGTCGAGTCTGAAGATTTCGTTGCCGTTCAAACGTGGATGAAGAACCTTGGCGACCGCAACTCACCTGGTCTCTCCGCTTTCTATAAGCCCGGATGGCTCCTAAGCCTAAAGGAATGGGTTCAGAATGCCCTCCGGCCATTTCAGATGACGCTCACCGGGGACTTTGTCCAGTTCAACGCGAGCGCCAGTTTCAGTTTGATTCGGTTTGCCACAGATGGCGAAGCCGTTTGGTTCAAGGCTGTTGGCGAGCCTAATCTACATGAATTCTCGATCAGCGCAACTCTCGCACGCCTCTTTCCTGAATATCTTCCATCCCTGCTCGCCACTCAGCCCGCCTGCCACGGCTGGCTAATGGCAGACGCGGGCGGACTGCCGCTCAATACAGCGAAAGTGTCATCGGCTTGGAAAAAAACCGCGACAGCGCTGGCTGCGCTTCAGACTGCATCCGTTAGTTCGATTGACGACCTCGTGGAAGCGGGATGCAGAGATTTGCGCGTAGGGACACTGCTCGAATTGGTTGACCCATTCCTTGAAGTGATTGCCGATCTAATGCAGGAGCAATCGAAAATGCCACCGCCGATTCTCTCGCGGCAAGAACTCTCCGACCTCGGGAGAACCCTAAAGACCGCTCTGCGTCGCTTACAGTCAGTAGGGATTCCCGATACGCTGGGCCACGGCGATTTCAATTCGGGCAACATCCTTGTTGGTTCCGAGCGCTGCGTCTTCATAGACTGGGCCGAAGCGCACGTCGGTCACCCCTTCTTGACGTTTGAGTACCTCATCTCGCATCTGCGAAAAGACCATCCCACACTCATTCAATTCGAAGACGCTATCCGAGCGTCCTACGCGCTGCTCTGGCAGGCCGTCTCCTTGCCCGAACATCTCTCCGAGGCGTTCTTGTTCTCACCGCTGGTGGCCGTATTTGCTTATGCGGTCGCGGGCAACAGCTGGCGGGACCCAGAACGCCTAAAAATTCCTCAAAGGCCCGGCTATCTGCGGAGTCTCGCCCGGCGAATGAAGCTGGAAGCGGACTCTGTCTCGCAAAGAAGGGTCGAATGCCTCAACTAATGATGCCGCCGCCTCGTTCGACCCCCGAGCCGGTGACGGAGGTTATCCATGGCGTTCCTGTCACCGATCCCTATCGCTGGCTCGAAGACCAGGACTCGCCTCGCACTCGCACTTGGATTGCAGAACAGTCCCGCTACGCCCGCGCGTACCTTGACAGTATTCCGGGGCGTGAGCATATCCGTGAGCGTGTCCGCCAATTCCTCGCCGTCGAAACCTACGACTCCCTCCAGACGGTTGGCAGCAGATACTTCTTCCGAAAGCGGCTTCCCGACCAAGAGCAGCCCTGCATTTGCATGCGTGAGGGTGCAGACGGCGAGGACCAACTCTTGGTGGACCCCACCGCAAGGGGAACTGGTAGATACACCGCCGTAAAACCGCTTCAGATTTCACCTGACGGTCGATTGCTCCTGTATGAAGTAAAAGAAGGGGGAGAGAGAACGGGGACCTTCGAGTTGCTCGAAATCGAAACTCGGATGCGCCTCCCGGATCTCCTCCCCCGCGGCTACTTGCGCGGATTTGCCTTTGCTCCGGATGGCAATAGTTTCTATTACGTCCACGAAGCGCTCAATGCGAAGCGGCCCTGCTATCGCGCTGCGTATCAGCACGCACTGGGAACACCATCCGCGGAAGATCGGGAGATTTTCTTTGCAGGCGAAGACGAGAAACTCCGGCTGTCACTCCTTTCCGACAGGAAGCGCCTCGCCCTCTTCGTCTCTTGCTTCGTCCACGAGACACTCACGGACATTTACCTACAGCCACTCGAGGGGAGGGTCCCACCAGAGCTGATCTTCAGCAAAATCAACTACAAGCTCGGCCTGCGATTAATGGAGGACAAGATTCTGGCGATCACGAACCGTGACGCGCCGAACTGCCACATCATCGAGATCCGCCTTCGGAAGAACCGGGAACATGAGTGGATCGACCTCATCCCAGAAACCAACACGCCTATCAGCAATTGGCGGGTGGTGGGAGATTCCATCTTCGTTTCCTATAAGAAAGATATGCAGCATCGCGTCTGCATTTTCGATTTCTCAGGCAATCAAACTGGGGAAATGCCAACGCGAAACGATGAAACCATTCGCATACTCGGCAGTTCGCCGTACAGCGATGAATTGCTTCTTGAAGCTGAATCGTTCACAGAGCCGATCGGAATTTTCCGCTACTCGGCAAGAACCAACGAGCGCACCCTCTGGGCCACAAGAAGCATCCCGTTCAATTCCAAAGATTTCAGTCATTCCCAGATTTGGTTCATGGCGAAGGATGGCACAAGAATCCCCATGTTCCTCGTGGGTCGTCAGGACGTACTCAAGGGCACCGGCAACCCGACAATTATGACTTCTTACGGCGGCTACGGTATCTCCATGACACCGCAATTCAGCATCTTCGTCGCCTTCTTGATGGAACGGGGATGCCTGTTTGCCTTGCCTAACATTCGTGGCGGTTCGGAATTCGGCGTCGAGTGGCACAACGCCGCCAAGCGGCGTAACCGCCAGACCGCCTACGACGATTTTCTCTGCGCGGCGGAATGGCTGCTCAACACGGGACGAACCTCTCCTGGAAAACTCGCGATATTTGGCGGCTCAAACTCTGGGCTGCTCGTAGGCGCGGCACTAACGCAGCGGCCGGACCTCTTCGCCGCAGTCGTCTGTTTGGTCCCGATGATGGACATGCTTCGCTATCACCTCTTCGACAACGCACATCTCTGGAAAGACGAGTTTGGCAGCGTGGAAGACCCGGACGACTTCGCCGTTCTCGCAAAATACTCTCCCTACCATCGGGTTCAGGATGGCGTTCCCTACCCGTCAACGATGCTTGTCTCCGGCGATGCCGACCAGAATTGCAACCCTCTCCATGCCCGCAAGATGACGGCCCGACTACAGGCCGCGAATGTTTCTGATCGTCCCATCTTTCTCGATTACAACAAATTCCGGGGGCATGCCCCTGTGCTTCCACTAGGCGAGCGTGTTGAAGCGCTCACGGACCGCATGGCGTTTCTCTGCGATCAGCTGCAGTTGCCAGTTTGAAAGTGAAGGTGTTCGTGATGTCGTTTCTTCTTCTGAAAGCGTACTTAAAGCTGATTCATTTCGACCTCTACCTGGTGCGGGGCAACTTCGCTGCACTGTACGACAAAGTCCGCAATTATCGTGTCGGAAAGCGGGTACCTGCTCCCGACGCAGTCGAGCGTATCTGTTCAGCGATTGACATTGCTTGCATCTGGTATTGGAAAGAAGCCCTGTGCCTGCAGCGGTCTGCGGCCACGGCATGTCTTCTCAAAGAATTTGGCGTCCCTGCACAAATGGTTATCGGCGCCCAGCAGATCCCATTCAAAGCCCACGCCTGGGTCGAAGTCAACGGCCGCGTCGTCAACGATAAACCGTATACCCCCGAAATATACGGCGTGCTCGAAAGGTGTTGAGGAGTTGTCCGCAACCCGAGGTGATCAATCGTGAGCATCCAGTTTGGAAGATGGAATTTGAATGGTGAGCCTGTAGACCGGGACTATCTTGAGAAGGTGAAGCATGCCATTACTACCCACGGCCCAGACGACTCTGGGTCCTATTCCAATGGAAGCGTAACTATCCTTTACCGCGCGTTTCACACCACTAAGGAATCCCGCTGCGAATCGCAGCCCCATGTCACCTCATCGGGCGCCATCCTCACTTGGGACGGCCGCTTGGACAATCGGGCGGAGCTCATCGGCCGGCTAAGAAAAGTTCTCACAATTAGCTGCACGGATGTCCAAATCGCCGCGGCCGCCTTCGAAGAATGGGGCTCTGATTGTCTTCCCAAGCTCACCGGTGATTGGGCTCTTTCCATCTGGGATCCTCGCGACCGCTGTCTGATCCTTGCCAAAGACCCCATTGGAACGCGACATCTCTACTACTCCTTTGACAACAGCCAGGTCAGCTGGAGCACCATCCTAGATCCGCTTGTCCTGTTCGCAGGTAGTACCTTCAAGCTTTGCGAAGAATACATCGCCGGCTGCTTCTCGTCCTTCCCCGCTGCTCATCTGACGCCTTACGTCGGAATTCATGCCGTTCCTCCGTCCTCTTGCGTGCTCCTTCGACCGGAAGTCCATACCGTTCGCAAGTACTGGGATTTTGATCCTGGTAAGACAATCCGCTACCGCACTGACGCCGAATATGAAGACCACTTCCGCGCCGTCTTTGCTGAAGCCGTGCGACGGAGACTCCGTTCGGACAGCCCCGTCCTCGCCGAACTAAGCGGGGGGATGGATTCCTCTTCAATCGTCTGTATAGCCGATACACTAATTGCTCGCGAAGTGGCTGAAACGCCGCGCCTCGATACTGTCTCCTATTATGACGACTCTGAACCCAACTGGAACGAACGGCCGTATTTCACCAAGGTCGAAGAGAAGCGCGGCCGCAGCGGCTGCCACATCGAAGTCGGTTTGCAAGGTTCCTTCAAGCTCGACCTCAACAGCGACCGCTTTGCGGCGACTCCAAGCGCCAGTAGTCATACCAGCGAAGCGGGCAAACAATTCATAGATTGCATGGCTTCGCAAGGGAATCGCGTCCTCCTTTCGGGCATCGGTGGCGACGAAATTATGGGCGGCGTGCCAACTCCTATTCCTGAACTGGCTGACCTTCTAGCCAGGGCACAATTGGGGAAGCTGACTCAGCAACTGAAGGTCTGGTCGCTGAATAAGAAAAAACCCTGGTTTCATCTATTCTTTACAGCAGCGCAACGCTTTTTCCCTCCGGGCTTCATCGGCACAGAGAAAGTCAAGCAACAAGTACCCTGGCTTAATTTCGATTTTGCCAAACGGAACACAGCTGCCCTGCGAGGTTACGAAAGCAGGATGAAGCTATTTGGCCCCTTGCCAAGCTTTCAAGAAAATCTACGAACACTCGATACTCTGCGAAGGCAGCTTTCGTGTTCATCCTTGCCCCAGCCACCCTACGAGAAACGCTATCCCTATCTCGACCGCAGCTTGCTGGAATTGGTGTTTTCAATTCCCAGGGAACAACTCCTCCGACCGTATCAACGCCGCTCTTTGATGCGGCGGGCACTCGCCGGTGTTGTCCCAGCGGAAGTCCTCGACAGGAAGCGCAAGGCCTTCGTTGAGCGAGCGCCAATAGCAGCCATCTCGGCGGAGTGCACCAGCCTAACAAAGATGACCCAGGACAGGGCCTGGGTTTCGTTCGGAATCACAGACGCGGATGCTCTTTTCGAATCTCTACAGAAGGTCCAGAAAGGCGGAAAGGTTCCTTTAGTTCCTCTAGTCCGCACATTCACCCTCGCCGTGTGGCTGATAAACCTTGCACATTGGGGACTATTGGACCAACCGAAGGAAGAAGCGAGACAGGCAGAGCAAGGGTTTGAACAAAGAGAATTCCCTTTAGGTTTGTAGTAGCGACTCTTTCTCCGTTGAGAAAAATCCAAAAAGAAAGGAGGTGATATTCATGGAATACAAGAAGCCGGAAATCACTTGCTTGGCCAATGCTGTTGCATCTATCCAAAACGACTTGGATAAGACCGAGCAAGAGATCCAAGACGGTAACTTCCCGATTGACACACGGATGGCTAGCGTCACTGCGTACCAGGCTGACGAGTAACCGGGGACCGGGGCGCTCGCCAAGAAGGAGCGCCCCGGATCTTTTTCAAACTACGATGAATTGAACCTTTGTTTCTGACCTCAGCACCAAGCGAGACATCACCATTCGGGTCACCACGTTCATAACGACTTCTTTTCCAGCATTAGACCTCACGGTCTTATTGACTCGACCCGAAAACCCACACGCTGCCTGCAATCTGTAACTATTTGTGTTTGTTAGTTCGTCGCGGATGAAACGCGAGAGGCGGCTTCGTCCGCCTGCTGCAGGCCGCGCAACTGACGCCATCGTGCGTACTGGTCGCGCTTACTAGCGTCGGAATCCTCCTCTCCTTTAAGCCAGAATGCGAACCAATCCACCGTGCCCTGTTGCGAGGTCATACGCTCCCAGGGCTTGACGAGAATGTGAGGAGCGTAAGGGAGGTATATCAATTCCACTGGTTTATGTTGTAGCGACAAACCGGAAAACCATTCCCACTCACTCAGTACACTTCCGGAGAAACCGTAGGATTCCAGGCGCACAGGAGTGCGTACTTTGTCTAAGTTGAAGCCAGGAGAATTCTTAGCCCAAAGGGCGAGAGCATCTCCAAAGGGAGAGCCGCCATTCAAGCGATCATACCCATCACTGGGAAAAACCAAATAAGAAAAATATCCTCCATTGATTCCATCGGCTAAGGAAGCTGCAGCGAATTTATACTTCGAATGCGTCAAGGCATATTCCACTATGTAAACTGTGCGACTGAAGCCGATGATCCCGACACTATTTCGATCAATCAGCCCGCGCCCATCGAGATAGTCGACAGCTCCCTCGTATTCAGCCATTTGGAACGGAGCCTCTTGAGGCGTCTCTACAATCCTCCTTAGCATTTCTTTGTCTTCCGAACCACCTACTTGAAGCACAACGAAGCCCTTATTTGCCAAGGGTTGTGCGGCGAAGACGCTACTCCATGGACCATCAATCATGAACCGCTGGCTACTGAACCCGTGAGTCTGAATCACCAGGGGATACCGTTTTCCTGCAATGTAATCCGGAGGCAGATATAGGCCTCCACCGACTTTGTGCCCGTCCGAAGCTGTCCAACTGATGGCTTCAACCTTGGCGAAATTCAGACTGGCAAACTGAGGGTTAAGATCGAGAAGAAGTACGTCCTGGTTTGACTTTGGATCGGTTACATATATTCGCGGAGGAGTGTTGCTGTCTTCTTTGAGCATCACTCTCAAGCTGACGCTTGTCGTAGCGTCAACTGCGGGCGATATCGGGATTTCCTTCCACTCTGAACCCCTTTTTTCATACGCCGCATGCGGCAGGGGATCGTCCGAATCGCCAGGATCCAGAATGATTGTGTTTGTACCGCGATCCACCCGAATGAGTCTCAAGTTCTTTTCGCTAATTACTGCTACTTTTTCCTCTGGAAGTGTGATTTCGAGAACATACGCGTTTTTCTCGCGGTTCTTACGTTCGACCGGATCGGGCACATCCAAGGGCAGGTAAGCGCCTGAAAGGATTACCGAATGTGTTTCCGGGCCCCACATAAAACCATCCGTGGACGCATTGGAAGGAGCCTCAATTAGAGGCGAAACTTTTCCCGTCGCGGTCTCTATTAGCAAATACCTCTTCAGAATTGAGGCTAACCCTCTTTCTCGATGTCCCGTAACGACTCTGTGGATAAACTTATCCTGGTAACCAGTCCATTCCTTTGGAACATTTTTTATGAAGGGTTCGACCAGAGCGTACTTCCCGTCGGGCGATAGAGAGAGTCGAGTGTAATCGAATACGATATCCTCAATCCGTATTCGGGTCGGACCCTTCCCTCGCCTCTTTAGAAACAACTCCTCACCTTCCTGCCACGAGGGCAGCACGGTGTAGCAATCTCCAGCCAGCAATTGATTGATCGTTTGATTTGAAACAACGATTCCGTCCCGACGCACTGTCCCGGGATCGATGGTCCGTTTATTTGGCGGATCAGCCGCAAAGACGACATCTTCCAAGCTCGCCGTGGCATCAAAAGCCACGATCGAAGTTGGATGGTCCGTCAGCCTCTTGAGGGCTCTTGTGCGGATGTTCACCGTGTACACCTGAGCCGGTTCGCCCCGGTTTTCACCGATGAACACAAGCGTCTCATTATCAGCGAGCCACCTTAGTTCTTTGATTGCTTCTCGATTCGATGAAGAAGACATCGTGAGCAAGACTTCAGGTTTGGGCGAGTTGAATACAGTGGATGTTTCAAATAGAAGAAGAGAATAGTGGTTCGTATTCTGTTCCACATCCCCGTTTGCCACAATAATGATGAACCGCTTACCATCCGGCGAGACATTAGCCACGCCATCCTTCGCAGATCCGCCGAGAAGGTACGAAGGATCTCCCAGTCGCGACATTTGTATCGCGTCTCGCACCGTGACAGGCCGTTTCTTATGTTCGTCACCTTTTTCATCAGCGCTCGAAGTGACTCCTAAATGATTGACCGTCACCAGCAAGATGCACACAAACGTCAGACGCGCTCTTTTCCAAGACACAAAATGCTCCTTTGAGAGCCTATCCCTTCACCCAAAACTTCCAAGCGGATAGGGCACTAAAATGTAAGTTTGAGAGAGAGCTGAAGTGAACGGGGGCCGCCCTCTTGAAACAGAGGATTCAGTCCGCCCAGCCCTTGATTCAACATTGAGGCAGCCTGAAGATCAGTGGGGTCACCAGGCAGGAACGCTCCTGGATTCGAGAAGTTTGGATGATTGAAGGCGTTGAATGCGTCCGCGCGGAATTGCAGACTTACGCGCTCCGTGATGGGAAACCTTCGACCAATTGAAAGATCAACTTGGGTTAAACCGAAACCAGGGATGTCGTTCCGGCCTTCAGTGCCTTGAAGACCAACGGAAGGAACTGAAAACGCGCCTGTGTTCGTTGCTGCGTCGTAGTTGAGCATTTTGCCGCCTGGAGCATTTGGTGCGCTGACCCAGAGCGGTTGCCCCGGTACTCGGTCCGGACGAGTGCTCACAGTTCCTGCTAATCCAGGGGAGGTGGTGAGAACTTGGGCATTGAAAGGGAATCCGCTTCGAACGACAACGACGCTGTCAATGGACCAGTCCCGAGTCAGAAGACGGAGCGGCCCTGACTTCGCCGCCGCTGGAACAGCATACGTCAAAGCCCCAGAAAAGCTATGCCGCACGTCAAAGCTGGAAGACGCGTAATCACCTGCTGCTGAAATTACGGTATTGGAAAGGCCCAATACGACATCATTGGAGAAGTTGTCCAATGAATGTGACCAGGTGTAATTGAGAAGCACTTGCAGGCCCGCTAACAGCGGTCTGCGGTACTGCACTTGGACGGCATTGTAATTTGATCTGGCATCGTTTTGCGTAAGCTGGAAAGTGCTTGTGAAATTCGGATTAGGCTGAAACAAAGCTTCCTGTCTTAGAAGATCTCTCCCCGCCTGTCCAACGTAAGTCGCGGTAATAACCTGCTTGTCGCCGAAGGATTTCTCCAATGCGACATTCCATTGATACGAACGAGGAAGTTTAAGATTCGACGCAAATGCTTCCACCGCACCGTATGGGGCAGCTGTTGAAAGGGGAGGCAAAAACGGCGAAGGATCTGTGGGTAAGTGCGGTGCCGCAAAAGCACCAATGGCGGTGTTTGGAAAGAAAATTGCCAGACTTGCAGCGGAGCCAACGCCGAGATCGTAGAAAATGCCGCCTCCGGTCCGCAGGACAAAATTACGTCCGTTTGTTAGAGCATAGGCAAGCCCGGCTCGCGGAGCGAAGTTGCCGTAGGTAGTGCGCCATACCGGTGTACCAATAGGCGCAAGCGCAAGCTGGGAAGGATTATTAAGGTTAGTCCACGACGCAAGGGTGGTTCCGTCTAGCGCCTCAGGTGCAGGAGCAAGCTCCCATCGGAGCCCATATGTGAGGGTGAGTCTTGAAGAAGCTTTCCAGGCATCCAGGGCGTATAACGACAAGGATTTGGCACGCAATTGGGCCGATGCGGAGGTAACCGGTTTTGTAAAGGCTTGTCCGTTCGAGGATATGAAGCTCTGTAAGGAGCCCGCGAGGTAGAAGACGGAATGCTGCGGTGGTTCGGTGTGAAGATCGATAACTCGATAATCCACGCCAAATTTTATCTGGTGGACGCCCACTCCAAGCGAAAAGTCATCAACGAAGTTGATTTGTCTAGTGCTGTTCCTTGCGGTTGGTCCCATTTGGACGGAAGACAAATTATCAAGGAGCGTTTGGAATGCCGTAAAGTTGTCTCGATCAGAGAGGGGGCCTAGGAAAAGACTTGAAGCTGCAGGAACAGCACCACCAAACGAATCCAAAGAGCTGATGGCGGAACCTTGCTGCGTAGAATAGTTAGCACGAAGAGAATTCGATATGTTGCTGGTCAAGAACGCGTTAAAGCCCACGGTCAACGTTCGCGTATTCACCTCGTTCGAAGTGAGCGTACTTAGACTATTATTCCGTTGGAGGAGTTCTGACGGAGCATCGTTATATCTGCCGAAGACCGAAAAGCGAGTATTAAAGGTGTGGTCAATACGTACGCTTCCCGCATTGAGCGTTGCGGCGTTGGACCAAACCCCCGTGAACGCGCCAACGTAAACCCCAGGAGTTACCGTCCGGTCATCCGGTTGAGGATATGCGTCGAGGAATGGCACCACCGCCGGTGAGTTCGCTGCAGCTTGTGTCCTCGCATACGCAGAGGGAACGTTAATCACTTTGGCTTGAGGGAGTCTAAGACGTGCACCTTCATAAGAAATGAAGAGAAAAGTCTTGTCCTTCAAGATAGGCCCGCCAAGATAACCACCAAAATCGTTGTGGCGTTCCGCCGCGCGGGGCTTCCCTATCGAGTTCGCAAACCAGTCGTTTGCGTCCATCACGTCGTTACGAAAGTACTCATAGATTCCGCCATGGAAGTTGTTTGTGCCAGACCGCGTGGTAAGAATGATCTGGCCTCCAGGTGAACGGCCAAATTCCGGCGCAAACGACGAGGTTTCAACGCGGAACTCTTGCAGGGCCTCGACCGAAACCAAACTGCTTGTACCTCCAATAGCACTGAAGGCTTGTGCGGAACCGGTCCCTGAGGCTCCTGGGTTCACGGCGGTACCGACGACGCCAAAATTAGCGGAGGCTCCATCGATAGTGAAATTGTTAGCGTCTGTCCTCTGCCCGGCGATACTAAACTGCCCGGGAGACTGTGCGGAACCGCCCGTAGATGCGATGACCACGCCCGGGGTCAACTGTAGGAGCGTATTGAAGCTTCGTCCATTCAACGGCAGGTTCTCGACGAACTGGCGGTCGATCACCGTGCTGACTGCCGCTGATTCGGTGTTGACGAGCGGGGCGCCTCCCTGAATCGTCACGATTTCGGATACGGCACCAAGGGGGAGTGCAAAATTGATTGCCAGTGCATCCTGGACGTTTACGACGATATCCGGCTTGATGATCGTCTTGAAACCGATCTTGGATACCTGAACTCGGTATGTGCCTGGCGGCAGATTGGGAACGACGTAGATTCCTTCGTTATTCGTCTTCCCGGAAACCTGCACGCGCGTGGCGTCATTCACCACGATCACTTCCGCGCTAGCGATCATGGCTCCCGTAGGATCTGTCACAATTCCGCTAATCGTTCCGGTCGGTGACTGCGCAGCAGATGAATGAGCAAACGACAAGCACATGAAAGAAACTAGAAAACAGCTGCGCAGTCGCAAAGGACCCTCCCGGAAGTGAGGGATTTTCCCTCACTACAAGGTCTATGCGAATGGCGGGTATTTTTGTCTCAATCGCTCGTTGTCCTGAAAGCCGGACAGTTCCAAAGAGATACCATCTCCATTTTCATGGATGGTTCGGACTGATGCGGAGATAGGCAAACAGCAATGGCTTGCCGCTTGGATGCTGGCTTCCGCCGTTCGGTTCAACCGTCACAAAAACGGCATCAATGTCTTCGAGCGTTTTGGGATCGTCGGTTTTCAAGACCCAACGCTTTTTGCTGACGTTATCTTCGTAAAAGATTCCGAGACTCCGAGCTTGCTGTTTGTCCGGCCCTTTTCGCCCCCAGGCCTGGAACGAACTCGCGTTCCGAACGCCGGGTTGTGCGTCCAAATCGAAAGCATAAAAAATCAGCCTTTTCCCTTTTGTGTAAAAGACCCGGCCGTAGGTCTTGTCCGTCCCCTGCCCGGAGACATCATGCACGTCTGCCATATAGAGATCACGAGCGCCCATCAACTCTCGTATGTCTCGGTCATGCGCAAGCAGTTCTTGCCCCTTTGCAACTTCCGTATCCCTTTGATCGAGCGCTTGCTCGCGCTCCCTCACAAGCTGAATCAACTCGTTAACCTTTGCCTCCAGAACAGCTGCTTGGCGTGCATTTTCATCACGCTGCGTTGTCGCTGCTTCAAGTGTCTTTTGAAACTCCGCTAGTTTTGCCCGTGCAGCCACAAGTTCTTCATCTCGCTTGGCCCTGACATCGCTCGTCTCTTGTAGGGCTTGTTGGGCGCTTCCCGAGGAGTTTGCTGGAGCCGTTCCCATGGATTTCAGGGAGTCCACGACTTTAATCCGTTCGGACAGTTGACGCTTCAAGTCATCGATGACCTTAGCGTTCTCCGCGAGCTTTGCTTCCAATTGTGCTCGCTCGTAACCCGCATCGCTGGCCTCCTCTTCGAGAGAACCTGCAGACTTTTTGGGCGCCACTGGCATCGTTCGCGCAACATCCTCACCCCGCTTTATGCCTGTCCTATATGAGGCGATTCCGAGCGCCAGTGCCAGAAGCACTGCCGCGGCGAACGTCATCCATACTTCCCGCCAATGGATTTGTGACGGACGATAAGCGAAACGACGCCCTGGCATCGGCCCTTCTGTGGGGCTCTCTTCCGACGTGGCCGACTTCGTCAGCTTCTGCTCTTGGTGCAGACGCTTGAAAAACGATTTCTCTGCCGTTTCGACTGACCAGGAATCGCCAACGGTTCCTCCCGTTGGTGCCAATTCCTGCGCCAGAGCTGTCACCGCGGCTCGCCTTGCGGCCTCGTACTCGCTCATCATGCGGCGACAATCCGGGCACACGGCCAGATGGGCATCCAGTCTCGTTTGTTCGTCGGCGCTCAGCTCGCCAGCGGTCGCAGCGGCGCAAAGCTCGAGGAACTCCTCATGCGACCCCATTGGTTAAATGCCTCGACTTCCCATCGCATTTCATTTCATAGCACACGGACTATCGCCTGTTCAATTGGTCGTCGGCTAGGTGTCTGCGGAGCTTTTCGAGACCACGATAGTGATGATTTCTGACGTTGGCGTGGGACTGGCCCAACTTCTCGGCAATCTCTGTAAACGTGAAGCCTTCAAAGAAGTGGAGCCTGAGCGTCTCTCTCTGATCCGCTGTTAGGTCCTCTACGATTTTCTTCCACCCATTCCTGCCGAAAAGGCCTTCGACCGTATGGTCGTAGTCTGCTCCTTTATTGTTGCTGCGGTCACATTCCTCCGGTTTGTCTGTGATTCCGGACATATAGAACCCTTGGGATTTCAGCCGCCTCCTGCGCAACAACGCTTGCGTGTAAGCAATTTGGATAATCCAGGAGCCCGCCGACCCTTTTGAGCCGTCGAACAGCGTGCTCTTCCTGTGAATGTAAAGAAATACTTCTTGGACCAGATCGTCCGCCTCGCCGATGTCCCGAAGGATCCGTTTCCCTACGCTGCGGACTATCACGGCATATCTACGGAACAGGCTGGACAGTGCTTCTCTGTCTCCGCTATTGACCTTACAAATCAACTGCTCGTCCGGCTCGAACTCATCGACCGGTCGAGCCGGTACCTCCTGACTGCGATTCTGGGCGATTGCTGGCGAGACAATCCTCGCGCGGAATCCAATTGTCGCAGATACATCCATCTTCGCTGTCCACACCCTCCCCTGAGATCTTTGCGTGAGGGTAGCATTTGTACATTTCAGTGTCCAGCTATTCTGCTCGTGGTGTTTTTGCTCGTGTGGGACTAAATGGATATGCGTGATCGACGCAACTTCATTTTTTATGGCACTGGGGAAGCGAGTTCGGCGTCTGAGAGAACGACGAGGTTGGACCCAGGAGGATATGATAGCCCGCGGCTTTTCGGCTCGTCATTGGCAGCAAATAGAAAAGGGACGCCCAATAAATTGTACAACGTTGTTGCGCCTTTCCATCGTATTTGAAATTTCCGTAAGTTCACTTGTCCGGCGCCTCCCGCCACCTATCTTCATCTCTGACGAACCCCAACGATCAACGATTAGTATGAAATGAGCGCCTCAGGTTGCACAGCTAATCTGCTCGTGGTGGTCTCGTCTTATGTTCTCTAAATAGATTGGGTGATTAATGAACGACAATTCTTCCGCGCTTTGGGACTTCGGATAAAACAACTACGTAAGACCCACGGTTACACACAGGAAGACATGATCGGCTACGGATTTTCCGCACGCCACTGGCAACAGATCGAGGCTGGCCGACCAATTACGATAAGGACTCTTCTGCGTATATGCGAGACGTTTCGGGTCAAGGCAGGAGATTTAATTGAGGGGCTCGATCGCGGCATCTACAAGTAGGGCAACCGATCTGGAAGAGACCGCACATTTGCATCATGTATTACCATCCCACTTAGCGGGTCCAGTTTCTGTTCTTCTTGTCCTTAATTACGGACATCGGGAAATCGTAAGGAAGTCATATCCCACGTGGTGATAGTCTCCCGGCGTTGAGCAATTCCAAATTAGGTGTCTTTCACATGAGCCCATCTTGGCCTTCGCAGCCCTCGACGATGTTCTACCATTCTTTCCCCCAGTGGCTTCGCTGGAGTTCCATGACCATACTGGCGGGTTCCATCGGCCTACTTTGCTTATCTCTTTTTGGTTATAGCTACCGCGCAATCTTTGCTGCTCGTTTGGTTCCTTCTCTTCTCGCCGCTTTGAGCGTTGCAGTTTTCCTAAATTTCTATTCACTTTGGCATCTCCGAAATGCACATCGGGAAGCTGACCAAGCTTTTCGTTACACGGATTGTGAATTCTCGTCCATTTTCGAAAATGTACTCGACGGAATCCTGATCGTGGATAACGAAGGCGATTGCTTGGATGCGAATCCAGGGGCGGCGGCTATCCTTCGACTTTCCACCAACAAATTGGTCGGCCAAAACATTAGTCGCTTCTTTGGGGATCGTGACGCATTTCACCGCGGATGGAACACATTCCTCCAGAACAAAAGCCAACGAGGTCGCTCACAACTTACCGCAGGTGATGGAACAACTTTATTCGTCGACTTTACTGCCGCCGCGAATTACTTGCCGGGCCGGCATATCCTAATCCTTTGCGACGTGACGGAGCGCACACAGGCGGAGATGTCTCTTCGAAGGAGTGAAGAACGATTCCAACTCATGGCCAACAACATTCAGGAAATCTTCTGGATGATGGACGCAGAAACGCAGGAGATCACATACATCAACCCTGCGTACGCCACAATCACAGGACACAGCGTCGAGGGCCTTCAGGAAAATCCATCCTCATACCGTGAATTAATCCACGCCGAAGATCGAATTCGCGTCCTATCCAGACTTCAAGACTTGGGAGAATGTGGGATTCTTGATGAGGAGTTTCGTTTCAATCGGGCTGATGGAGAAGTTCGCTGGGCCTGGGCCAAAGGCGTTCCTGTCCCCGCAGACGGCGAACCTTACTGGATTGTCGGCACTGTACAGGACATCACTTCCCGTAAACAAGCCGAGATGAAGATTAGCGAACAACTCGATGTCGTGGAAGCCGCCCGTGCCGAAGCCGAAGCGTTGCGGAAGGCGACCTTAGCACTTAGCCAGAATTTGGCAATGGACTCCGTGCTCGACACATTACTGTATTGCATTTCAGAGTTAGTTCCGTTCGACAAAGCCAGCGTCCTTTTTGTGGAGGATGGGGCGAATCTCATGATTGCGCGTGAAGCTCCTCGCAACGTGTCCAAGAGAATTGGCCTGACCCTGAACGCAGCTGAAAGCGTATTTCTTCAGCGTATCCTATTCGAGAAGAAAGCGATGCTGTTGACAGACGTTGTACAGCAACCAGACTGGCGGGACGTCCAGCCTCTCGATCACCTACAATCTTGGCTGGGCATCCCACTAGTCGCGGCCGGTCACGTTCTTGGCATTCTCTCCCTAGGAGCGAACGCACCAAGTATTTTCACGACTGAACATCTTCGTCTTGCCAAATCTCTGGCAGTTCCCGCTGCCGTTGCAATACAAAACGCCAGAATCCACGAAAGAGCAGAGATTTATGCCGCCGAGCTTGAAGTTCGTCTGCGAGAATTGCGAGAGACACAATCAGCCTTAGAGCACGCTAGAACTGGGCCACCCCTCACACCTACCGAGTGACCCATGCCCCTTGGAACCTCAGTGTAAAGCGTATTAGACTCGACGAGAAATATTGCTGTTAACCTGAAATCATGGCAATCAAAAAGTCCGAACTCTACAGTTCCCTTTGGTCAAGCTGCGACGAACTGCGCGGCGGCATGGATGCCAGCCAATATAAGGATTACGTCCTCGTCCTACTTTTCATCAAATACGTCAGCGACAAGTATGCCGGACAGCCTTACTCCCCTATCACGATTCCCAAGGGCGCCAGCTTCAAGGACATGATCGCCCTCAAGGGCAAGCCGGACATCGGCGATCAGATCAACAAGAAAATAATCGCCCCCCTCGCCAACGCCAACAAATTGTCCGATATGCCGGATTTCAACGACGTAGGGAAATTGGGCAGCGGCAAAGAAATGGTGGACCGGCTCACCAACCTCATCGCCATCTTCGAGAACAAGGCACTCGACTTCTCGAAGAACCGCGCGGAAGGCGATGACATTCTCGGCGACGCCTATGAATACCTGATGCGGCACTTTGCCACTGAGAGTGGCAAGAGCAAAGGCCAGTTCTACACGCCGGCCGAAGTCAGCCGTATCATGGCGCAAATTATCGGCATCCGCGACGCAAAAACCACGAGCCACACGACCGTCTATGATCCTACTTGTGGCTCTGGCTCGTTACTTCTCAAGGTGGGCGACGAAGCGAAGGCTAAAGTGACGCTCTACGGCCAGGAAAAGGACTCCGCCACCAGCGGCCTCGCGCGCATGAACATGATTCTGCATAACAATCCCACAGCGCTCATCATGCCTGGCAACACAATGACCGATCCGAAGTTCAAGGACGGCGACACGCTCAAGACATTCGACTACGTCGTTGCCAATCCGCCATTTTCCGACAAGCGTTGGAGTACTGGCCTCGATCCCCTCAAAGACCCTTACCAACGTTTCCAGCCGTTTGGCGTGCCCCCCGCCAAACAGGGCGATTACGCCTATCTGCTCCACATCGTCCGTTCTCTGAAAAGCACCGGAAAGGGCGCAGGCATTTTGCCCCACGGCGTGTTGTTTCGCGGGAATGTGGAAGCGGATATCCGGCGTTCCCTCGTACGGAAGGGCTATATCAAGGGAATCATCGGTCTGCCGCCCAATCTTTTCTACGGTACCGGCATTCCCGCTTGCATCATTGTGATCGACAAAGAAGACGCTCGCGCGCGAAAGGGCATCTACATGATCGACGCGAGCGGCGGCTTCACGAAAGACGGCCCCAAGAACCGCCTGCGCGCTCAGGACATCCACAAGATTGTCGATGCTTTCATCAAGCGGCTCGAAATTCCAAAGTTCTCCCGCATGGTCAGCGTCGAGGAAATCGAGAAAAACGAATTCAATCTCAACCTGCCGCGCTACCTCGACAGCCAAGTGCCCGAAGACCTGCAGGACATCGAAGGGCACCTCAAGGGCGGTATCCCCGCGGCCGATGTCGAAGCCCTGCAGCGTTATTGGACTGTTTGTCGATCACTCAAAGCCGCGCTCTTCACACCGAACAGGCCCGGATACTTCGACCTTGCAGTGGACAAGCCATACATAAAATCCACGATCTATGACCATCCTGAATTCGCCGCTTTCGTTGCTGCCATGAACGCCCATTTTACGATCTGGCGTGACGCGAACAGCAAAATACTCAAGGCGATAAAACCTGACTCCCATCCCAAGGAAATAATTATTCGGCTTTCGGAGGATTTGCTTGCCCATTACAAAGACAAACCGTTAACCGATCCCTATGACATCTACCAACACCTTATGGATTACTGGGCCCAGACCATGCAGGACGATTGCTATCTGATCGCCGCGGATGGCTGGAAGGCCGAGACCTACCGAATCATAGAAACCGACAAAAAGGGCAAGCAGAAAGACAAGGGCTGGACCTGCGATCTAATTCCCAAATCCTTCGTCGTTGCCCGTTACTACGCGAAGGAGCATGCCGCCATTGACCAGCTCAACGCCAAACTGGAAACCGTCACCGCCAAACTCGCCGAGCTGGAGGAAGAACATAATGGCGAGGATGGCGCTTTCTCCGAACTCGACAAGGTGAACAAGGCCAACGCCACTGCCCGCCTGAAGGAGATCAAAAACGCCGAGGAGGCCACGGAAGAGTTCGCCATACTGAACGACTGGCTCAGGCTGAACGACGAGGAGTCTGACTTCAAAAAGCGTCTCAAGGACGCCGAAGCTGACCTCGACACAAAAGCCCTTGCGAAATATCCGAAACTAACCGAAGCCGAAATCAAGATGCTGGTCGTGGAGGACAAATGGCTCGCGGCGCTGGACGCTGCCATCCATGACGAAATGGACCGGATCAGCCAGGTACTGACCCATCGCGTGAAGGAACTGGCAGAACGGTACGAAACCCCACTGCCGCAGATGGTCACCCGCGTCGCCAATCTCGAAGCAAAAGTGAACATGCACCTCGAACGAATGGGGTTCGCATCGTGACGTCGAAGGCAGCAAGTGTCACTCAAACAGGCTACGATTCAGCTCAGCCGCGCATTCCGAAAGGCTATAAGCAAACCGACGCGGGGCTGATCCCGAAGGACTGGTGTGTGCAGTCTATGGCTGAACTCTATACCTTCCAGAATGGCGTAAATGCTGATAAATCAGCTTATGGAAGCGGCCTCCCATTCATTAATGTTCTTGAGGTGATCACCTATTCCACTCTAACCGAAAACGACATTCCCGGAAGAGTTTCTCTGTCAACCCAGACAGCGCGCACATTCGCGGTTCAACGCGGTGATGTTCTTTTCAATAGAACGTCAGAGACTCAGCAAGAAGTGGGTCTCGCTTCTGTGTACGACGGTTCTTCTTTGGTGGTTTTTGGTGGATTTGTAATTCGCGCCAGCCCAAGAGATGGTCGAATGATCCCAGCTTTTGCCGCTCACGCGCTGCGTTCACCTTCAGTTAGGGCGCAAATTGTGGCGCGGGGTCAAGGTGCTATTCGCGCCAACATCGGCCAGCACGACCTGTCTCGCGTTCAAGTCTATTTGCCCAGCAAACCCGAACAGGAGGCCATCGCCAGCGCGCTGTCCGATGCAGATGCGCTGGTCGAGTCTCTGGAACAGCTTCTCGCAAAGAAGCGCCAGCTCAAGCAAGGCGCCATGCAGGAACTTCTCACTGGCAAGAAACGCCTTCCCGGATTCGAGGTCACACCCGGCTTCAAGAAAACCGAAATAGGAGAAATTCCCAACGACTGGAATCTCGACAGGATCGATAATCTCGCTCAAATCACAACGGGAGGAAGGAACACCCAAGACCGCGTGGATGATGGATTGTACCCATTCTTCGTCCGTTCGCAAATCGTCGAGCGCATCAACAGTTACTCTTACGATGGAGAGGCGGTCCTGACAGCCGGGGACGGAGTCGGGACAGGAAAAGTGTTTCACTACATCAAAGGAAAGTTCGACGCCCACCAACGCGTTTATCGTATCTCTGAGTTTGGCCCTCGAATGAACGGATATTTTTTCTATCTTTACTTCAGCATTCATTTCTGCGGTCGCATCATGCAAATGACTGCCAAATCTTCTGTGGATTCAGTTCGCCGGGAGATGATCGCAGGAATGCTCGTTCCCCTGCCCCCCACGAATGTCGAACAGGACGCCATTGTTTCCGTGCTCTCCGAAATGGACACTGAGCTAGCTGCATTGGAAGCGAAGCGCGCGAAAGCTCAACAGATCAAGCAAGGCATGATGCAGAAGCTGCTCACCGGAAAGATTCGGCTTGCATGAGCGACATCGGAAAACCAGAGAGGGCCACTCAAGACCGCGTCATCGCCCTTTTCCGCGACGAGCTGAAATATCGTTACCTTGGCGATTGGTCTGACCACGAGGGCAACAGCAACGTCGAGGAGGGGCTGCTCTCAGATTGGCTAACCAAGAACGGATATACTCCCGCACAAATCAGCGCCGCCTTGCACAAGCTCCGCACCGAGGCGGACAACCACAGCCGGACTCTCTACGGCAACAACCAGGCTGTCTACAATCTTCTGCGCTACGGCGTGCCCATCAAAATCGAGGCCGGCAAGGTCACGGAAACCGTGCACCTCATCAAATGGGATGAGCCGGAAAAGAATGACTTCGCCATCGCCGAGGAGGTCACGCTCAGAGGCAGTCAAGAGCGCCGGCCGGATATTGTTCTCTACGTGAACGGAATTGCCGTCGGCATTTTGGAGCTAAAGAACAGCCGCGTCACCATCGGCGACGGCATCCGCCAATGCCTCTCGAACCAGCAACCGGAATTCAATGCCTGGTTCTTCAGCACAGTGCAGTTCGTCTTTGCCGGCAATGACTCCGAGGGCTTGCAATACGGCAGTATCGGCACAGAAGAGAAATATTTTCTGAAATGGAAGGAAGACGAGCAGGACGACAGCCGCTTCAAGTTGGACAAGTACCTACTCAAGATCTGCGTAAAACATCGACTCATCGAGCTTATGCATGATTTTGTGCTCTTCGACAGCGGATATAAGAAACTGCCGCGCGTGCACCAGTATTTCGGAGTCAAGAAGGCCCAGGAACATGTGCGTCAGCGTAAGGGCGGCATCATCTGGCACACCCAGGGTAGCGGCAAGAGCATTGTCATGGTGCTTCTGGCCAAATGGATTCTGGAGAACAATCCGAACGCCCGCGTCGCGATCATCACCGACCGCGACGAATTGGACAAACAGATCGCCGGCGTGCTCAAGTCCGCAGGCGTCGTCACCGATACCGACTCCGCCAAAGTTCGCGCCACCAGCGGCCGCGACCTTATGACGAAGCTCGGGCAGACCTCCCCTCGCCTGCTCTGCTCGCTAGTCCACAAGTTCGGCCGCAAAGAGATGGACGATTTCGATGCCTTCATCAAGGAGCTGGAATCACAGCCCAGCAAAACGGTGGGAGAGATATTTGTGTTTGTCGACGAATGCCACCGCACCCAGAGCGGCAAGCTGCATCGCGTAATGAAGGCGATGATGCCGAACGCCGTCTTCATCGGCTTCACCGGCACCCCGCTGCTGAAAAAGGACCGGCAGACCAGCCTCGAAGTGTTTGGCGGTTACGTCCATACGTATAAGTTCAGCGAGGCCGTCGAAGACGAGGTAGTTCTCGACCTTGTTTACGAGGCGCGCGATATCGACCAACGGCTAGGGTCGGAAGACAAGATTGACGCCTGGTTTGAGGCCAAAACCAAGGCGCTCAATGACTGGCAGAAAGACGAGCTCAAGAAAAAATGGGGCACAATGCAAAACGTGCTCAGCTCCAAGGTCCGGATAGACAGGGTCGTCGCGGACATTATCTTTGACTTCAGCGTGAAACCACGCCTGTCCAGCGAACGTGGCAACGCCATTCTCATAGCATCAAGCATTTACGAGGCCTGCAAATACTTTACTCTTCTCCAAAAAACGCAATTCAGGAGTAAATGCGCCGTCGTCACGTCATACAACCCACTCGCCAAAGACGTAACAAAAGAAGAAACGGGCGCAAATACCGAAACCGACAGACAGTTCATCTATAACACGTACAACGAACTTCTGAAGGACGTGGAACCCCAACCGGGCATGACCAAGACGGAGACCTACGAAGAGCGCGCGAAGAGTCTATTCATCAGCGAACCGGCCAACATGAAGCTGCTGGTGGTTGTGGACAAACTGCTGACTGGCTTCGACGCTCCCCCCTGCACGTATCTCTATATAGACAAATCGATGCAGGACCATGGACTCTTTCAGGCCATCTGCCGCGTTAATCGCCTTGATGGTGAGGACAAGGATTTCGGCTACATCGTTGATTACAAAGACCTCTTCAAAAAGGTTGAGAACGCAATTTCTGTCTACACCTCCGAGCTCGATAACAGCGCGGGCGGCCCCGATCCCGAGGTCTTGCTCAAGGATCGCCTGAAAAAAGGCAAAGAACGCCTCGACCAGGCGATTGAGTCGCTCGTATTGATGTGCGAGGTCGTCGAAGCGCCCAAGGGCGAACTGCAGCACATTCATTATTTCTGCGGCAACACCGAGATTCCGTCTGACTTAGAAGAACGCGAGCCGCAACGGGCCGCGCTTTACAAGAGCACGGCCTCCCTCGTCCGCTCCTATGCGAACATTGCCGACGAGCTGGAACCGGCGGGTTACAACGAGGCGGAAATCACGCGAATCAAAACCCAGCTCAACTATTTTGTGGACTTACGCGACGTGATTCGCAAAGCCAGCGGGGAGACGCTCGATCTCAAGGCTTACGAGGCCGATATGCGACATTTACTGGACACGTATATCGAAGCTGATGAGCCACGCAAAATATCTCCGTTCGATAACATGGGACTGCTGGAGCTCATCGTAAAGACCGGAATCGCAAATGCCATCGCCACGCAGCTCGGCGGACTGAAGGGAAACAAAGACGCCATCGCGGAGACGATTGAAAATAACGTGCGCCGCAAGATCGTCAAGGAGCATCTGAACGACCCCGCCTTTTACGAGAAAATGTCGGCCTTGCTGGATGAAATTATCGCCGCGCGTAAAGCCAAAGCCGTCGAATACGAGCTGTATCTCAAGCGCATAGCGGAACTCTCAAAAAGAGTTGCGTCAGGCCAGGCGGAGGATACGCCCCCGCAGCTCGATACGCCGGGCAAGCGCGCATTGTGGAACAATCTTTACCAGAATGAAGAGCTTGCTCTCAGGATCGACGCGGCGATACGGGACGTGCGGCCCGACGGCTGGCGCGGTGTGTCGCCCCGCGAACAAATGATCAAGGCGGCGTTGTACGAGATTCTAAACGACGTTGACGAGGTCGAACGCGTCTTCTTGATAGTCAGAGCGCAGAGCGAATACTGATGACGACGCAACTCACACTGGGCGATATATCGGTCGATGTTCTCTTCAAGGACATTAAGAACCTCCATTTGAGCGTTCATCCACCGACCGGCCGCATCAGAATTGCCGCACCCCAGTGTATGAAGATAGATGCGGTTCGCCTGTTCGCAATCTCCAAAATCGAATGGATCAGGCGACAGCAGGAGCGTTTTCTCGGACAGGATCGGGAGACATCGCGCGAGTACCTCGAGCGTGAAAGTCACTATCTCTGGGGCAGGCGTTACCTGCTTAAGGTCCTCGAAAAGGAAACGACGCGTGGCGTTGAACTCGCGCACCGGACGATCTTTCTATACGTTCGGTCAGATGCAGGTCAAGATCAACGGAAGGACATCGTAAGCCTTTTCTATCGTGATCAGCTTCGGGCAGCTGTGCCGTCTCTTCTGAAGAAGTGGCAGCCGATTGTCGGCGTGCGCGTCGACAAGTTCTATGTGCGACATATGAAGACCAAGTGGGGCAGCTGCAATCCCAGAACCCGCTCGATTCGTCTCAACACAGAGCTGGCGAAAAAGCCCGCGCACTGTCTGGAGTATGTCGTCGTCCATGAATTGGCTCATATGCTGGAACCGCGACACGGTCACAAATTCGTTCAGCTGATGAACAACTTCATTCCAGAATGGCGGCACCGCAGAGACGAGCTGAATTCACATCCTCTAGTTCACGAAAGCTGGAATCTCGCTCGAAAGGCATCACCCTCCGCCCGCTAATCTTCCGAGCCTTTCCACCGGATTTCAGGATTTCACCCGTTTCGCTCCGATTTAGAGAGCTCCCAGGCGTCGAAACATCTTCTATACCTATGAATATAAGGCGCTTACTGAGTCTAAATTCCGCGATTGACAAATTAACGTAAACGTTTATATTTGACTTGTGCCGCGATTATTCGCAATCGGTGCGTACGCAATCTACGTTTACGTAGAGCGGGGCAATCCCCACAAGGCAGCGCACTGTCACGTACGCGGCAAAGGAGTGACTACTGTCGTTTCCATACCAATGCAAACGGTTTTGGCGGGACCCAGCCTGCCGAGAAAGGTGCGAGACGAGTTGCAGGCGCGTATGAACGAAGTGATCGAAGCGTGGGAACGCTTGAATTCTGACCCGGAGACGGAGAATACGGATGAATAAGTGGGACAAACCGAACTATCAAAGAATCGCCCGCGCAGACTTCCGTGCGAACCGTGTCGAAGTCCATTTCGAGGACAAGTCTGTCGCGACTCTCACCTTCGATCAATTGGCCCCAAAGAATGCCACCGACCTGCAGTGGCTCAAGGGCACGTACACCCCGTACGAGCTGATTGTTCCGACCTCGTCGGAAGAACTTGAAATCCCATGGACTACAATCCGAACTCTGTCGGACAAAAGCTTTAGCAATCATCTAGCGCAAAATGCAGACCACGAGGCCCGTCACATAGGCGTTCGCATCAAAGAACTCCGAGAAACACGCGGACTTTCTAGTAAGGAATTAGCCGAGCGGGCGGGCATTACGCCTCAAAGCTTGTCCCGCATTGAAAATGGTCGACATGATGTCACCTTCACGACCCTGCAAAGAATTCTCACGGCAATGGGATGTTCCCTAAACGACCTGACTACACCTCGGCACTCGATAAAAACTTTCAAGGATCTAGTCCGAAACCTTAGACCGCTAGGATTGACTCGGTCCTTTCTGGAAAACCGCTTGATTCCCAGACACGACCCCAAGATGGTTCAGAACGAAGAGTCTCTGGTCAAGTCCACCGCCAACGTCTTGAGCTCTATCTATGGTTGGTCTGTTAGTTCTATTCTCGAAAGCCGCCCTCTCGCTCTCGATACATCTCTCGCGGGCCACGTCTTATTCAAGAACCTAACTTCTGGAAAGGCTTCCAGGACAACCGCGTACACACTATACGTGCACTGGCTCGCGATTCAGGCGGTCGAAAGCACACCTAACCTTAAGCAGCTAGCCTTGCCAAAGAAACCCAGCCAAATACGAGACGAGATCGTCGCTCGTTACGGGGACCTCTCCTTCGGTTCACTACTTTCCTATGCGTGGGATTCAGGTTTTGTTGTCATCCCTCTCGAGGATGAGGGCATTTTTCATGGCGCATGCTGGAGGATCAAGCAACGTATCGTTCTGGTGGTCAAGCAGAAGACTCAGTTTCAGGCTCGCTGGCTATTCGATCTCGCTCATGAGTTAGCACATGCTATACTTCATATATCCGACACGCGCACGACTATTTTGGAACCCAAAGAAATCTCGCAAATTCCCGATACGGAAGAAGAAGAGGAGGCCAGCGACTTCGCGCAAGCTGTAATCTTCAAGGACAGTGTCGAAGACCTCGCGCAGGAGTGCGTTAAGAAGGCCAGGAATGACCTCCGTATGCTGAAATCCGTCGTGCCACAAGTCGCGAAACAGCATCACGTACCTCCTGACGCACTCGCCAATTACCTTGCCTATCGTCTGTCGCTCCAAAACGAGAACTGGTGGGGCACAGCTAATAATCTGCAGGTCGATTCGCCGTCGCCGCTCCAAATCGCGCGAAAGGAATTTCATCGCCGCGTCCAACTGCAAATACTAAACGCCGAAGAGCGAGCAATTCTGGCGAAGGCGGTCTAGCAGAAAGGGGAGGCCGTGAAGAAGCAAAAGAAAGCGCTTGAACCACTGAAGCTCAGCTGCAACACGGCGGATTGCCCGAATGATCTTCATTGTTTTCGCAAATCGAAACGTCTGTCGAAACACCCGAAAGGGCGTTGTCAGCACTGCGGTGAGGACCTTGTGGACTGGCCGCGAGTCCAAAAGCAGGATCTCACGGACGTGAAGAATACTTTCAAATCCCTCAAGCACGAGTGGATACGTCACCATTACTGGGAATTAGAGTTCCCAAAACGGGTTTTGAACCATGCCATGCGCAAGGGACGCATCGCTCTCGACGGGGCTGTTGAAAAGAGACTTAGCCAAGCGGTCAGCTTGCCGAAGAAGCAGAACCCGTATGATGGCCGACAGACTCCATTCAAGGGAAAGGCCCAGACTGTCATCACCTGCGCCCAACACGCTGTTGCTTGTTGTTGCCGAACATGCATTGAATATTGGCACGGCATCCCCGTCGACACACCCCTTTCAGAAGAGCATGTCTCGTATTTCAAGAAGCTTATCCTCATGTACATTGACGAGCGATTACCTGACCTTAATGCGGAACCTCAAGCAGTGCCCCACTTGCGCGAAGGCTCTAACGATGAAGAATGACGGCTACCCGCATTTCAACGAAGATTGTAATTGGTTCGTTTTGACGAGAGTGAGGCGGCAATGGGAACACTAAGTAGCGGAGAGATCCGCCGACGGATTATATCCGAGAAGATCATTCTCAATGCCCGAACCAATGCTCAAGGTTCCGTTGATATGGAACCTGCCAGCTATGACCTCATGTGTGGGGTCGTTGTTTGGCGAGACGCCGACCAGAAAGACACGAAAGGGGAAGTAAAGAAGGAGTTCTTCAAACCCGGTGCGCCCCGCCAAGATCAACCGTCCATCACAATTCAACCAGGCGAGATGGTCTTTGTCATTACGCATGAAGAACTCCAGATGCCGACGACTCTGTGCGGCACGGTTTTATCGAGGAACAAGCTCGCGCGCGACGGCATCCTCGCACTGAACGCCGGACATGTCGACCCGGGATTTCGTGGCCCAATCGTCATCCGTTTGATCAGCTTGCGTGCAACTCCTTGGGTCCTAACCCTCGGTGAGCCCATATTTACTGTCGTGTTCCATACAATTGAATCCAGCCCCGAACAAACACTCGACGGGCATGAACCAATTTCGAAAGAAAAGACGCTCAGCAGAGTAGAAGAAATGGCCGGATCATCTCTAAGTAATGCGCTTTTTGATTTATACGCACGGCATCTCGAAATCGGTCTCTACAAACACTATTCGAGTGTGCTCGCAGATCTAAAGAAGGAGCTAGGCAAGGAATTCCTCAAGAAAGAGGAATTCAGTTCGACGGCGTGGAAGTGGCTGGCGGTAAAAGTTCTCGCACTTCTTGGTATCGTAGCAACGATAGCGACTTTGATTGTCCGCTGGAAAGCAATATCCGGGTGGTTCAAGCCGTGACGCGCTCAACCGATCTTACGATCATTGATACGGAAAAATTCTCCGCGAACTTGCGGTCGCGAGGCGTAAACCACGACCAAAAACAGATTCTCGTCACGAAGTTTTCTGGCTCAGAACAGGAGAAAGATCTGTCGCTTCCCGCTAACTGCGGCGGCTTCGGGCGAATTCATCATTTCTACCGCAAGCAGGCGCCCGGTTGGCCAGACAATCCGCTACCTATCGATCCAGCACTTCATGCGCTTGGCCTTACTCACGCCGACTCCATCAAGGCCCAGGTATTTCAGAATGCTATATGCAGTTGGCGTTGCTGGTATTGTTTCGTAGACTTTGATCTTCTATCGGCAAACCAGAATTATTCCGCATTCAGAACCGCGGGTGACTTGCTTGACCTCTATCTCGCTGAACCGGAGAGGCCTGTACTCATCGACCTCTCCGGTGGACAGCCTGATCTGGTTCCCGAGTGGCTTCTCTGGTTCGTGGGAGAACTCGATCAGCGCGGCCTGGCGTCCAGGACGTATCTTTGGTCCGATGACAACCTGAGTAACGACTACCTGTGGCGATTCCTACGCGCCGACGAAATCGCGCGCATAACTTCGTTTAAGAACTACGGGCGAGTCGGATGCTTCAAAGGTTTTGATTCTCACTCATTTGCCTTCAACACGAAGGCTGACCCGGCGCTCTACAGTCAGCAGTTTCGGCTCATGAAACGGTTGGTCTCCGCAGGATTCGATGTCTACGGTTATGTCACATTTACATCCGATTCGGACACCAACCTTCCAAGACATATGGCGGATTTTGTAGACCGTCTCCAGGCTGAGGTCCACCCGATTTTTCCTTTGCGCACGTCTCCTCTCAAAATTGGTGTTTTTACGCCAACGCATCCACGAGTGGGAGATGCGCAACGTAGATCCCTGGAAGTGCAGGAGGAAGCAGTCTCGTTGTGGTTGTCTGAACTACAGAAACGTTTTCCCGCAGAAATCCGGACGAAACCCGTTTACGAGCAGCTTCTCACGCCAAATCCCGACAGCCAGCAGCCTCTACCTGCTCGTATCTCTGGAGCGAGCGATTGACGACTGACACGCGCAGCTACAGAGAACATCTCGAGGATCAAATTCTCTCGACCCTTGGAGCAAGATCCAGGACATTTTCCGAAATCGTAGAAAACGCCGGAGGCGCGTTTCCGGTTGACGTTCGGGATACGCTTTTGCGTCTCGTGAGCCGGGGTCGGGTCGATCGTCATGGTCGCATGTACAAATTAACCGCCAAAGCTCGAAGCTCCTTCTCAAGCCTTCCCGTTGGCAATGACTTCTATCCTTCCCTTCAAGTACCTTCCCGCGCCTCGCGTCACCGCGCGGCCTCCCAAGTTCTGCCAGTTCCTCATCCAGCTGACTATGACTGGCGGTTTACTTCGCGCGCCCTCTCCAACCTCATGCATCTGTTGCTTCCGGTTCGCAACCGGTCCTCTCGAGTAGCACTATTGGGCGCTCCCTCTTTGTTCTTGGAACTGTCGCGAAGAAGCAAAGGTGAGCCCGTTCTCTTTGACCGTAACCCCGCACTCATCTCTCGCTTGCGCCGCGCGGGCCTCAACGGGAGTGCGGTCCAACAAGACATGTTTTCTGACATCTCGCGTCGCGTGGGAGCCTTCGACACGGTATTTGCCGATCCGCCTTGGTATCTAGAATTCTATAAGGCCTTCATCTTGCGCGCGTCAGAGCTTCTCCGCATCGACGGGGTTTTCTTCCTTAGCATGCTGCCTTGGCTCACTCGCCCCAACGCGACGCAAGATCGCACTGAGATTTTACGATTTGCCAACGAGGCTGGGTTTCATCTCTTCAGCATCCTCCCGGAATTCTTAGAATACGAGACTCCTCACTTCGAGAATGTTGTCCTTCACCATCACGGAATCCGCTGCGTCGATTGGCGGAGAGCTGACCTGTTTCTTTGGATCAAGAATCGGCGTGCGCGTCGATCTGCATTTCGCATTGCCAGACCTCAACACGACGAATGGCAGGATTTTCTGCTCAACGGCAAGATCATAAAACTGAAGCTCCGCCCGCAATCTCCCACGAAAAAGTTCAGCTATAAACCCGTAGCGAACGACTCACCAGTGCTTCGCACCGTTTCTCGCCGTTGGCCCCATCGTCGATCCATTGATGTCTGGACTTCCGACAACGAAGCCTACAGCGTACAGGGACTCGAAACACTGCGAGTGGTCTTCCGGGCCTTGCAATCTGGCAAAACCAGACAGCAAGCGATCTCCGTTGCGGTCGCCCAGCTTCACGTTGACTCTCTCGGCGCGAAATCTTTGGCTCGTTTCTTAGAAGGTATTTCGGGTCAATGAATCTCTTTCCCTGGAGGGTTTACTTACGAGTTCGAATTGTGTATAGAGAATATTGGGAATGAAGCATCCTTTCACTCGCTCACCTTGGACCTCTGAAGTAATCAGGAACCTTCGACTGCATTTTTCCAACGATGACGCTTGGTCCAAACGAATCGACGACATCTCCAGCCGACCGCCTGGCCTCGGTTTGCACTTAGCGGTCTTCGTCGAACCATATCTTCAATATGTCCTCGATGGAAAGAAGACAGTTGAGTCGCGGTTTGGTATTCATCGTCGCCCTCCCTTTGGCCACATACGCGAAGGCGACATTGTGCTTCTGAAGAGATCGGGTGGTCCTGTCACGGGTGTCTGTTTGGTTGGTCAAGTTTGGTTCTATGAGCTAGATCCGAAGTCGTGGCGCAAAATAAAACAAGAATTCTCGGTTTCACTTTGCGCTCAGGACCCCGAATTCTGGCATCAACGGCGGGCAGCTTCCTTCGCGACTCTCATGCTCATCAAAGAAGTCCAGACAGTCATTCCATTCGACATACCCAAGAAGGACCGCAGAGGCTGGGTCATGCTTAACGACTCTCCGCCAGCTCAAGAGTTGCTCTTTGCATGAGCCATCGGATTGTCCTTTTTGCCGGCCCGATTTGCAGCGGTAAGTCCACAATTTCTAACGCACTTGCGCAGAAGTTGGGTTGCCGGTGGGTTAGTTTCGCGGACTATCTTCGTCATGTAGCGACTACCGAACGCCTCCCAACGTCCAGATCCGCTCTTCAAGATCTTGGTCAGCAACTCATCGATAAAGGTTGGTTGCCGTTTTGTCGCAGTGTCCTCGATTTCGCACAATGGACACCCGGTCTGCCGCTCATCGTTGATGGAGTTCGGCACATCGAGGCGGTACATGCTCTGCAGTCCCTCACCACTCCAAGTCCAGTCACAGTCATTTTCGTCGACACTCCGCTTCAAACACGTAGGGAACGGTTCGCTGTCCGTGAACCGGAAGGTTCCTTCCAAGCCGCTGATTCGCACCCCGTTGAGCGTGACGCCGGTACGCGCCTAAGGCAGTTTGCCGATCACGTCGTAGACGGCGCCACCCCCGTTGCCGACATGGTCGACCAGCTTGTACGCGTGTTGCCCCCCGGTTGAACTATTCGATCCGTTCGGAGTTGTCCAAATTCGAGAAGTTGAACTAGCCTCGCGAATACAAATGTTGTTTCCCTTTCCGCCGCTCCTTTCCTTGGGCACGGCTTCGGGATAATTCCTGCGCCCGGCAGCTTCGCGTCTTCTGCTTTCCCGGTTCCTCCCTGTAATTCCTTTGGGTCCCTCCCAGAATGCAGCCGCTCGCCTTGGGAGCAGTATCCACTCCGCCCTCGGGTGCCCCAAGGAAATGGGGCAGAAAAAGGAGAATCAAATCATGTATCTCAATCACGTCCAACTCATCGGCTTCCTCGGAAAAGACCCGGAGAAGCGGCAAGTCCGCGGCAACGGCACGAACTTCACCGTGCTGTCCGTCGCCACGCAGCAGTCGTGGAAAGACTCGAACGACGAGTGGCAGTCCAAAACCGAGTGGCACCGCGTCGTGGCCTTCAACCGCCTCGGCGAGTCCATTGCAGACACGCTCCACAAGGGCGACCACGTCCTCGTGGACGGCCTTCTCGTCAGCTCGAAATACGAGCGTGAGAACGGCAAATCCAAAAAGGCCAAGGCCGCTAAAGTCACCGTCTTCTGGAGCGTTCGCGCCAACTCCGTCCGCAGGCTCAGCCGCGCGGAAGCGGAAGTCCCGACGGCAACGCCCAGCAGCGAAGCTGGCGCCGAGTCGAGCGAAGCGCCGTTCTGATCCCGGTGCACGAAGGCCCTCCGGCTCAGGCCGGAGGGCCTTTTTTGTTTGTCCTGCATTCCGGCCAGGAAAAACAAATCTAATCACCCGTTCGCTGAATTGCAGAGGATACGCCTCCTCTGCTGGCCACAGACCGTCAGTGGAGAACCGACACCGGTTCGTCCCCGCAACCGATGCTTGTCCCTTTGCTGCTCGGAAGTTCCCGAGAGCACGTCCCCGCTCTCCTGCGCAGACCCAGTCTGTCAATGGGTATGCAGGGGGTTAGACCATGTCCTGGGGAGCCACGTGCGACTGCTCACTTTGCAACATCGAAGTGCGTCTACTCTCCGACTTGTCAACCACGCAACCTGGTGCTTTTCGTGAACTGTTTTCTGACTGCCAGGGATTACGTCAGTATTCATCCGTTTCGCCTTTGCTCTTGCACCTACGAATGTCACCTGCGGACGCGCGATCGGATGAGTTGCTGCGCGAACTCTTCGTATCCCGAGTAACCAATCCCACGCTCATTGAAAGTATTCTCGTTCTTGCATTTCTGCCGATGCTGCATGGGACAATTCGTCGGGTCGGTAAGCAGCAACCAGCCCTCGCACAGGAAGACATCACACAACAGGCCCTCAGCTTCCTACTGCAATATCTGCGCTCCGACGAACTCCAGGCAAGGAATTCGCACTTTGCCTTCGCCATTTCACGCGCCGTGAAACGCCAGGTCTTTGAGTGGGCCAACCGCGAAAGCGGAAGGACCGCGCTCTTGAGATATTTCGACAGCGAGACATTTGAGGCTCTGGCAGCGCAGGAACCCTTCGAACGATTTGCATTCTTGCGTCACTTCCTGCATCGCTGCGTGACAAAAGGCCTGCTTGCAGACGCCGAGTTGGATCTCCTGGTTCAATTCAAGTTGAACGGAACTAGCAGGGAAGAATTCGCTGGCTTCAACGGAACATCATCGAATGCCCTTCGCCAGAGGCTCAAGCGCCTGCTCGCGAAACTGCGCCGATTGGCGCGATGAGTTCTGCCTGTTTAATTTGTCCCGGTCTCCGGACACCCTGCGGCCATTCCAGCCCTCTCAAAATTATTTTCAATTTCTCGCGACACATTTTTCTCTCCAAACACTGAATAGGTAGATAGAAGGAAGTTCACGCGAGAACCCCTTCGCTGCTGCGTGGCGTCAAGGCGCAACGGGCGAGGTTTTTCGGCAGTAAGCCTTGCGTGTCTTCGGACCAGTGCGTTTCATCTGCGATCACCGGCGCGCATCGGGGTGTGTGGACTTCCTTCCGCAACGCATGTTTTTTTGCGATTCAAAACTCTCCGCGAGGTATCGAAATGAAAACACGCTGGTCTGCAATCTGTCATTGGCGCCATTCCACCCGAGGTGGTCTGGCATTTCTCGTGGGTCTCTTCCTCGCCACATCGGCATTCGCCCAGGCGACCGGCACTTCCCCATGGGAGAACGCCGTGGGTGTGCTCCAACAAGCATTCACCAGCACTATCGCCCGCGGGCTCTCCCTCGTCGCGATTGTCGTTTCCGGCCTCACCTTCGCCTTCGGCGAAGGCGGGTCGAAACGCGTCCTCGCCGGTGTTCTCTTTGGCGTCGGGATGGCCATCGCTGCCGTCAACTTCATGGCTTGGCTCTTTCCGTGAGAGGGGGTTTCTGAATCTGCCGTCACGGGAGCGCTTATGGCGAACACAAAGCGGATCAACATGGTCCATCGTTCACTTTCCCGGCCCCTCACCATCCTTGGGGCCGAGCGAAAACTCTTCTTCTTC
>Ga0210405_10000767_pt1 | contig 40125 bp, 60 predicted proteins | sample IncBWH11MmetaG_FD_155492 | JGI IMG/M metagenome (GOLD analysis project Ga0210405, IMG submission 155492) | Forest soil microbial communities from Barre Woods Harvard Forest LTER site, Petersham, Massachusetts, United States - Inc-BW-H-11-M | ecosystem: Environmental > Terrestrial > Soil >... | reverse complement strand
CCAACCCAAGCGTAGTTATTTCCCTTACTAGCTAAACCGATTTTAATCTTTGCCTCTTTTGTCTGCTTCCATCCAGAGATAAGACCTTGTCCCCAGGCCATACCCTTTTTTGAGCCCTTGATGAACCTACCATGTGAGTCTCTCTTTTCTTCGCTCATAGCATCCAACAGGTAGCACTGCTAAGCCAATCTGAAGTTCCCCTATTTTCATATATCCACTTAGCCATAGCATAGTTGTCTTTTTCTTTTGTGAGATCAAATCCTAATTTAGTAGCTTGCTTGCCCCATGTAGAATTTATCTGAAACTTCCCAATGTCGATAGTTCCATTAGAATTTACATGTAGAATAACTTGTCCATTCTTGAAGTGCTTACCACTTCCCTTTGTTCCATTTCCTGACTCGCAGTCACTAATGCGCTGAAGTATCGGCGCTTCCTGGTCTATCTGCGGCGTTACAATCACATTCTGCGCGTAAACCGTATTCCCACGGTCTGCTACCCCAAGACTATACGCAATGACTCCGAAGAGTCCTGCTACTACACTAATCTTGGTCCAGAACCATACCTTACGCATGAGTACTTTGAGCGAGGTGAAGCGACCTTTTGAATCGTGAAGCGTCCTTCCGAGGTACGTGATTTTCATAGTAATGATTGTTTTGGCTCTTCTCCGGCATCTTCTTCTCGGTAATCCCCTAAATCCCCCTTAGGATTGCCCCCTATTAGTCTCGCCAGCGCACGAAAGTTGTGATTGTGGGTATATTCATCAACTAACTCGTACAGACGCTTCCTGAGGCCTTCTGGTGTGGTAGTGTCAATTGTCATGGTCATCTCGATATGTTGCTAAAAACTGTTCAACTCTATTCGCCGCAACATCAACTGTAAGGTCTTCAGTGAAGTGCTTGTTGGCGAACTCTACCAATATTTCTATGTCATCTGCAATTTCGTTGTTCATAGCGCTCCTGAGATGATAAGTATCCCTAATACTCCAGTGAGTAGACCTGCAAGGAATAAGAAAGGTTTACTCTTCTGCGAATCATAGTATTTACCGTGCCACAATATAACTTCTTTTACTTCAGCGTCGAAGTTTCTCCTCCAATTATCAGCGGCGTTGACTGCATCGTTGTACATCTTCATTGTTGGTCTCATAGAACGTATACACAAGCAGCTAGGATAATGAGGATGGCTACGAAGGCGATTGTATTCTTTATTGTTTCCATGTTGTTTACTTATTTTGTAAGCTTTCCCTGAACCGCCATCAGCACGCGAGGTGATGACGGCGATTCAAGGCGCGTGCGCTGATTTTTGATGTCAGCTAATCTTACCGGGTGACGAACAGTCCAGCCTAGACCGATTCTGCCGTTCCTTTCAGACTTCCTATAGGTTAGCAAATCTCATGCCGCCTGTCAAGCATAAGTCGCCCATGATTGTGTGGATAAGTCGCCCCTTGCTTTTTGCCATTAAAAGTATACTATTTCGAGTACATGATTAAAAGATGGCAAATTCACAGATGGCTTCGTTCGCATTTTGGTCCCGCTAGTAAATGTGAGAATCCACAATGTGAAGGAAGATCAAAAAATTATCAATGGGCTAAGAAGACTGGTTCAAGGTACGCAAAGAGACGCGAAAACTTTATCCAACTATGCCAAATGTGTCATGTTGCTTATGACGGTCATATGGTAAAGAGGTACGCACATTTGGGAGGAAAAACTACCTCAGAGAAGTACGGGAGTGATTATATGCGCAAGATAGGTAAGAGAGGTCGAAAGAAACAATTAGAAAAAAAGATATGATTACTCAATCCGAGCATGCAAAGATGCACAAATGGCTGAAAGATGAATACGGGAAAGCTAAGAGATGTGAAAGTGAAAAATGTCTAACGAATCATGAATCAGGTAGTATCCACTGGTGCTTGAAAGCAGGTAAAGAGTACGAATTTAAGAGAGCAAACTTCATTCAACTGTGCACGAAATGTCACTATCATTACGATAGGAAACATGGACTTCTTGGTAAATACATGAAACCTCTAAAACTCGTAATATTATTCACTGGAAAGCAGCGAGCAATTATTAGGAAGATGAGTAAGAAGTTTAAGATTAGTGAGGCCGAATATGTCAGGAAATGTGTCGAATTTCCTGTTATTACAAACTCTGACTGATATATAGGAATATGGAAAACAAAGAAGAATATTTTCTTGCGACAGATAATGACTTGCATTGGCATATTGTGCCTCTCTCTAAACAACAAGAATGGGACGAATGGACAAATCTTTCTTCAGGTGATGGAGGTTTAATTCTATGTTATTTTTTATTCATTGAAATCCAGAGCTTTGCTACTGCTTCAGTTGGAGTTTCGCCCTCTTGTCCTCTTTCAATGTCACCATTTCTATCAACGTAAATCCCAGCAGTAAAAATTGGCTTACCTTGAATTACAATACGTTCCATTGCCCCAAAACCGTGGCCACACGCCTCTATTAGTTCTTCGAGAAGAAATCCGCCGTTATATCCTGCGTCGCGCAGTTCATTTTGAAGTTTATAGTCCATAGGTGAGTTTTGCGCCCTTGCTTGAATTGCAAGAACCACAAAGGGGTTGAAGATTACTAATATCGTTCGTCCCACCTCGGCTAAGAGGGATTTTGTGGTCGCGTGTCAAAGATTTTTCTTCGTGGCAGTTAGCGCATTGATGATTATATTCACTACACAAAGCCATCCATTCGGGTGTCGTATGAGTTCCACCGTTTCCTTCAATTCGAGCACGACGTTTATGATATTTAGTCTTTTCCCATTCTCGCCATTCAGGATTCGTTGAGCGCATGAGCTTCTGGTAAGCGACATTTATTGCAGTGATTTTAGTTCGGTTTTTCAGCGAATATCGTCTATTCCATTCCTTTCGCATTTCATTACGAGCTTTCTTTTGGCATGGCTTGCAACGAAACGCCTTGAAGCCACCTATAAATTCAACGCCGCAATCTCTGCACTCCTTCAATTGTTTTGCTAAGCTATACTCCATATAAATCCAGCCGCTGATTTAGAGCGGCCATGTAAATTATTGCTAATAGCTGTCTTCGACGTATGTGCTATTCGTGCCGCTTCTTTTATCGAAAGAACGTCAATAGTGATACCAGACTTCACGCCGATAACGCGCTTTTGTTTCTTCTCTGCTAGTACGAGCATTTTTCCGTCGTAGATGGCATGACAGGAGACGCATAGCTGTCGGTAGTGTCGCGGGTCTTTTGCGTGCTCCATACCATGTCGTAAAGCCCACTGATATTTCTTGCTTCTGCCAGTGCATTTGACGCTCGTACATATCTTCGCTGGGCCAATATGGTATCGGAGCCATTTGTGTGCCGCATCGTATTTGTGTTCGTAGTTCATACAGCTTTTATTAGACCTTTAGGCACTGACAGCTTTTCTTTTAATTTGAAAACCTTTTCCAAGAATATTTGTTTTTCTTCTGGAAATTGTTTCATCGTTCGTTCGTGCTCAAACCATTCTTTCCATTCCAACTTCGCATTTATCGCCGCAAGCCTTTGATGGCCTTCGGGGTCACGCACGACTATTTGGCCATCTTCTAGCTTTATCGTCCCCAGCGAAATCAGATATTGGTCGAATGGACAAACTAACTTACTTCCGATTAATTTTTGCGGAAATTCCTTTAATTCAGTTCTTAAGTCCTCAATCTCTCGTGTCGAAGGTTCCCATTTATCGCTCTTTGCTTTGTCTCCAAAATCTTTACTCATGTTTTTTCTTGAAAGCTAATAATTTCTGCCATTTGGTATCTAAGTCCCACGGAGAAGTTATTTGTGGACAAAATGGGTCGTCTTTCCATTTCATTACAAAAGCGAGAGCCATTTTACAGTCCTCAAGTCCATGTTCTTCCCATAAATGGTCTGCCGCTTGTCGCTGGCTTTTATTCACTATCCAATTAGCGGGATGGTTCGGAAATAGTGCAAAGACCTCTTTTGAGTGTGATTTAGTTTTAGGTTTCGCGGCCACGACCTGCCCAGAATCCAAATCCACTACAGGCTCGTAAGAGTCGGAGGCTTTACTTTCGTTGTATTCTCCGAATTTCATGGTTTTTTTTTACTTACTTGCGAATCTTTAGATTCGCTAATTATATCTTTCCTATCCTTTCCTATCCTATTCTGCGTTTCCAGATTGGATACATCATGTATACGCTTTGTATCCAGCTCTGTATATGAGCCATTTTCTTTAATTATTAAAGCTCTTTTCTCTTCGAGGTGTTTAGTCTCGTGGTATCTATCTTTCTGGATTGTATTGTTTATTTTCCAGTGCTTTACAACGATGATTTTACTAGGAAAAAGAATCAAAAACCTCTTGGAAAGTAGAATCTTTAAATCATCATCCGATGCGTTGACTGACCTCATTAATCCTCTATAATTATCTAAGAAACCATCATCATCCGCATCCATTCCGAGATGAAAGTATAGAGCTTGTGTACTTGTTGGCATTTCTCGGAAAGCATCGCTTCCCGTTATATCTTTGCTGAACATTCTCTTATGTGCCATATCACAAACAATAAAGACCACCCCTCGCCGGAGAGGCGGTCGTGATTATCGGCGAATAAGTCCGGCGAGACATCTTATCTATATTAACACCAACTGCTTCACTCGGCCATCATCATGTGGGGATAACTGGGCGCACTTTAAACATAAATCTGTTTTATTTGCAAGCGTAATACGGCAATTCATAAAAGTATAGATTTGCTCACAGCGCGGGCATTGAGTCCAACTTAAAGGTTGTTTCATAAAAGTATTATATCTTTGCCCCCTGATAAAGAAAGAGAAGAAGACAGGTGGTATGTTGACAAGATACGCATTAAACGTTAGAATTGAATTGTTCTACTAGCTGAACTATCGCAAGTGAAACACACCAGGAGTACCAGCAATCGCTGGTCTGAGCCTTCTAAGCAAAATACTCTCTTAAAAGGGAGTTTTTTGTTGTGGCTGACCCATGAGAGAGGTGCAAACAGTGGATAAAGTAGTTGCATGTATTACATGATATGCTAGGATTATCATATATATGGAGCAGGAAGAATTTAACAAAAAGGCGCGACTAATTTTAACGATAATGGGCTTTATTGCTTGCTTTCTCATGGCCGGAGTCTCGGTATTCTTCTTAAAAGAAATATTCACGTTCACGTTTATGTTTATATGAAACGCGCAACACCACTTTCAATGAAAAGACTGCATATCCTCGTCGCCCAATGGCTCATTACTTTAGGAGTAAAAGAAGAAACGGCGGCACAAGCCCCAATGCTAAATTTCCTCAAATATGTCTGGGAGCACAAAGACGATGAATTAATGCCATTACCAGGAAGTAGATGGGATAAGTCAGCCCATAAATAATAAAGATATGTCCTTAGCTTCAAAGATGTTCCTAATAGCGGCATTTATAAATTTTAGTTTAGCAGTATTCCAAATAATCATCGGGCATAATATTTTGTGGTTCTTTGTTGATTTAGTTGGCTTCCTTGCCATGATGTTTTTTTCCGCAATAACGGCTTAATTACTAGCCCCATTAGCAGATATAAAAGAAACATCATGATAACCAAAGGAAAAGCTCGTGAAGACTTTAACAGCGGTTATCTTGAGTCTAAAGTAATTAATCCCAAGAATATGGAAGACAAGAAAACATTTAAGGTAAAGCATCATGTGGCGACGGGTCAATTCTCTTTCTTAGAGTTCGAGGTCGAAGCGGATTTGAAGACCATCGTATCTCAAGCTAGATGGTTAGCATTGCAGTTTAAAGATAAAGACATTATATGAATGTGAAAATAATGGCAATAAAAAGGACTCCCCGAATAGGGAAGACTTCAAAAAAAGCGTTTGTAGGACTTGGGCTAAAGACAGACCAACATGGCGATAAATGGCTTTCAGGTTTTGGAGGGCCAGAAAATGAAACATGGGCCGTAGGTGATACGGTAGACATCGAAGTAGAACAAAAGGACGAATATTTGAACTTCAAGGTAAACAAGGTTAACCCAATATCTAAAATTCAGGGAGATGAGTCAAGAGTATTCAACCTAATTAATCTGAAACTCCTTCCAGCCATCCAATTCCTAGCTGAAGATATCAAGGCAATCCGAAAGGAATTGCTGAAGGATGGCTATCCCGAAATGGATGAAACGAATGATTCAAGTGGATTGGATAAAATAGACCTGAACGACGAACCACCATTCTGATATGGTTCCATCGTCTTATTAACTGGCTGTTTTTAAGGGGAAAATCACATGAAATTTGCGATTCCTGAAGAATTAAGAGGGGGGTGCACTCTGTTGTCATGAGCCTTCTAACAGACCTCCTAACGGCAGTTAAGGATGAAAACCTTACACTTGAGCAAATCGAGCGTTACCGTGACGAGTTAGTACATCTTCACAGTGCCATGCAAATCGAACTAGCTGATTGTGAAAAAGCGGAAGCGGTATATTTCACAGATCCGAGCAAAGAAGGTGCCTCCGATATTTCTATTAAGAGAAGTTGGAAATCTACCGAGCGTGGTCAAAGGCAGATTTTATTGAATCGTTACGTGAAGGCAGTCGCAAAAGAGATTGATTCATTAAAGAGTAGGGTATATCGTCTTATATGACATGGCACGTTGGAAAGGAGAAAAAGCCAAAGCCTGGCAGGCTGTCCGAGCCTACGTCAAAGCAAAAGAAAGAGACTGCTATACTTGTTCCGCTCGAAATCTTACAGGAATTAACGCTCAAGCGGGACACTGCTGGCCCGTGGGGCATGTGGGAAGTAACAACCGTCTTTCGTGGGACGAGAGGCAAATACACTTACAGTGTAGCCGTTGCAATGGTGCCGGACAAGGAGAACAATCAGCATATAAAATACGCCTCATTAGAGATTATGGTGAACAGGCCGTCAAAGACCTCGAAGCACGACGATGGAAAGTTGATCCAATCAAATCATGGCAAGAAGTCATAGAACATTATCAAAACCTTCTAGCAAACCTATGAAACGTGAAGGCAGTCAAAACCAAGGAAAAAAGAGAGGATTCTATGATATCCCCGCAACTATCGGTGTCATCGCTCCCTTAGCTCCTGGAGTAGTTAATCCCATGTGGGCTATGGAAAATAGCGTACAGGAGCTTGCGAAGCACATAGCGGGTACGTTACGCTTAAGGAAATTCAAGACAATATCGAATGGATTTGAGTTAAAGAAAGTAGAGATCCTTGAAGAACTTGAAGAAGATGATATAATTACCTAATGGGTCAGAATCATGACTACATGCCGAAGACGTATCAGCCTATCGTCCCTCCTAAACCTACACTACAAGTTCCACCGGCATTCCAATCACCTCCAACCATTACGCCTCCGCCACAGCCTTCTCAGGCGCCGGCTGCCCCTCCCGCAGCCCAAAACAGTGGCGGAGGCACTATTTCTGGTAATGGATTGCCATATTGTTCAGGGCCAAATAGTCCCGGGTACAATGTGAGTACAGGGAAATGTATGCCAATCTCAACCACAACGAACGCAATCGTGCCGCAACAAACAGTCCCGAGTAGTCTCAAGTTGTCTCAACTTCCTTACACTAACGGCGATGACCCTGTAGATGGTGCATTAAGTGCAGCATTTTATCTCCTCGTCATCGGATTAGCGTTGAGTGCAATGCCTTTTGTTTTGAAGAGAATACGGTATAGTTAGTATTGATGAAGCATCTCATTCAATCGCCGTTCATTGAATTACTAAAATCCAGAGTGCATCTCTCAAAATCTACCAGATTACTCTCCATCGAAGGCATTTCAAAACAGTGGGGAATTTCAAAGATAACAATATATCGGTATGTGTATCCTCACTATCGTACCCTTGCGCAGAAAAGAGATAAGGAGAGATACGCTCATGAGAAGAAACGAGATAAGAGTAAATGCCAGATTTGTAAAGAACCTTTGAAAGGGCATGCACGTTGTAAAATATGTACTATTTTATTACATGGAAATGAGTGTATTCATTTGTACTGAAACACTTATATGAATATACTTAAAGCCATAAGCAATTGTTATACGCTAAGACCGTTGGTCGAAGCGATTGCTCACAGCAAAATTAACCATAAACACTCTATGAAAATAAACAAAACTACAGTTACTTGGGAAGACAATAGCACACAAGATCTCACGATCTCGGGTGTTAACACGGTCGTTTCCAAAGTAACGCAGACCCTGAATGATGGAACAGTGCAAACTCTCCCAGTCACTCCCGGCACTCTGCCAATCTCGAAAGTAAGCTTTACGTTCGGTGATGGAAATGTTCAAGACCTCGCAGTTGCAGGCACTCACACTTCAGTGAAGTCTGTTTCTGCTACTAACGATGATGGTTCAGTCATGAACGTCCCGGTAGGAGGCGCATCCGGCTCAATTAAGAACATCGTTGTTAACTTCAATGATGGTTCATCCCAGACCGTGACGCAAGGAGCTTCGGCAACGAATCCCGCAGTTGTAACCCTTACCTCAGGTCAGACGGTAGAAGTTAAGGCAGCATAATATGGCGCAAATCCAACTCACTACGGCTCCTCGATCTCACGAGAATAGGGGCAAAGACTCAGAAAATGGTGTAATTAATCGTTTGGAGTATATAGAGGTTGGATTTGGCACCTATCATCACTAAATAACGATGCATGAAAACAAAACCTGCATATCCCCTCTTCGGAGATCCTGATTTCTACCCAGACAATCAGAACAACCCCTATGAATGGAATAGCGTTGATTCCTCAAGAGGAGAAACATATTTCAACGCTCCTGAGAGCAATTCGACAATGGTTTCGGACAGTGTAGAGATGACCAAACGCCTCAAAGCCTTCGTTCCCATGAGTTCAGTAAAGAAAGGTCGATTTCCTCAGAACTATCTTGGCTATGGTCAAAATACTGAGGAATGGAATGAAGGTGATAATTACGAAGCTAAATACCAGTAATATGGCAAAAGAAGCATTTAAGAATAACAAAGGAGATGCGTACAACACGAACGTCCTTCCGATGGCGGATACCGAGACAAAGGCAGGTTCAAACAATAACCTTTATCAAGGCCCCTTCGAGAAGGCGTTAAGTGACGACAATACCCCGAATGGGATGGGATTGGCCCGTGCATCAACTCTCAAATCCTTTGAAGAATTCCCAGGAGCAGAAGCATCAGAATGGAAGAAGATGAAGGATAGGGAGTTCATTAGATACAATGAATTAGAGAGGAAAGCATTTGGCAGAGACATTCCAATCACTAACGAAGGCATCATCCTCGATGAATTCGGTGGAGCATATGGTGAAGGAAAGAGAACAAATCCTGATCCACTAGAGCAGAAACCTAATCGTCCAAGTAATCAGGAGTAGTTGCATATTTACGTAAGTGTGTTACATTACTAAGTATACGGATGGGTGGTCTTAAATCCACACCTCGTATAACCTAGGAAAATAGCAAAGAGTCGTAGCTTCACAGTTACGGCTTTTTGTATTATGATGTAGGTATGGAACTTGTTAATCAAGTTGAGAACAAGCCTTTACGTGATGAAAAAGGTAGACTACTTCCTGGTAATACTGCTAATCCTAATGGAAGACCCAAGGGTCAATCACTTAAAGAGTTTGCGAGAGAATATTTGATGTCTCTACCTCCTGAAAGCAAGAAAGTATATTTAGATGCTCTTCCTAGAGAAATGGTGTGGAAGATGGCAGAAGGTCAACCACATATGACTCAAACAACGGCAATGGAAGGTGTAGTTAATTTAATAGTAACGCAATTCAATGGAGATATTATTCCCACACAACTGGATGCCAGAGAAGCACCAATTACCTATCTTGCAGAGTAAGGCACGGTTCAAGGTAATTGTGTGGCATAGAAAAGCACATAAGACGACCTTAGCTATTAACCAACTGTTACGGATGGCAGCCTTAGTTAAAGGCACGTATTGGTATGTTGCTCCATTCTATGGAGAAGCGAAAGAAACCATATGGCAAGACTCTCAAATGTTACCAAAGTACTGTCCACCTGAAATATGGGAAAAGAGAAATAACAGTGAACTATATATTCCATTCCCTAATGGCTCGATGTTATTTGTGAAAGGATCTGATAAGCCTGATGCTCTCCGTGGTCCTAATCCACAAGGAGTTGTGTTAGATGAGTACGCAACAATGAAGTCTGATACATGGTCAGCAGTTATTCAACCTATCATGACTGCAAATCCTCATTCGTGGACATGGTTCATGGGCACCCCAAAAGGAAAGAATGACTTATGGACAAAGCTTCAATATGCTAAAGATAATCCTAATTGGTATTCTTCAGTCTTAAAAGCTTCGGAAAGCGGCATTATCTCTAAAGATTCTCTCGAAGAAGCGAAAAAGACTTCACCACAAGCTCTCTACAATCAGGAATATGAATGCGACTTCCTTGAAGGTGCATCACAAGTCTTTAGGAGAATCCACGAGAATACCTATAACAAAGAAGAACAGCAGACCGAATACGGAGACTTCCAGTTAGGTGTGGACTTAGCCAAGCATCAAGATTGGACAGTACTTACGCCATTTAACCTCAATACCTTCAGAGCCTATGTACAGGATAGATTCAATCAGGTGGATTGGAATCTACAGAAAGCGCGTATAGAAGCCACAGCCCTACGATACAAAGCAAGAGTGAAGATTGATGCTACCGGTATTGGTGATCCCGTTGTAGATGATTTAAAGAGCAGAGGATTGAATATAGGCGAAGATGACGCCATTAAGTTTACTGAAGTCACTCGTGCTAATTTACTTAACCATCTCTCAATGCTCTTAGAACAAGACAAGATACAGATTCCTAACGATGAAGGTCTAATAAACGAACTTGAATCATTTCAGTATAAGCTTATAGTTAATAAGGAAACGAATAAGACAAGAATAGCGATGATATCTACCGCTCCTAATGATGACCGAGTGATGTCTTTGGCTCTTGCAGTACATGGAAAAGACACTCCGACACCGATTGACTGGCATGAACGCAATCCCAGATTCGCGAATAGGGAACAGGAAGGAAACTTATATCAGGCAACCTATGACTGATGATTGGGACGAAGATTTGAGGCTAGAAGCCATCGATTCACTCAAAGGAGCTTTCTTTCGCATGAATCTTTTCTTACAAACCATGAAGAAACATCATAGACCAAAAGCTTTCAGAACAATAGAAGCCAGAATACTTGAAATCCTAAGTGATATTGGTAAAGACCTATAGATTGCACTGAAATAGAGCCGTGAGGTAGCTTTATAAGAATGGCTCGCCCCTCCAAAACATTCGCAAAGACATTCGCCTCGAGCTCTACAGTCAATGAGGAACGCACTGGACATCTCTTACAGACCGCAGATTCATCAGATCCTATAGGAATGGCCAGTAACGACCAGATATATGCTAGGGCAATTGGCATAGTGAGAGGGGAGAAACAACGATGGGAAGTGGCTACCGCGTTCGTTACCGACCGTGTATCATTCAAGATGCGGCAGCTTATCAGAATCTTCAGGAAGAACTATTATGGGATATTTGACGTTCCTATTGACCAATTCACAAACCTTGAAAAGACGTGGTATCCACTCACTGAGATTAATGTGGAAGCAGTGGTTAAGAACATCGATCTCGACCAGAAAGACATCAACTTTCGTTCCAAGACCCCCGATGGATACGGAATTACTGAGATAACAAGATCTGCGGTCAAGAACAAGCTATCGAGGATGTTCTTTGGCCAACGTCTTGATGACTTTGAACGTGCTCTCGCTATCGACGGGACTGCAGTGTGGAAGACATGGGAAGAAGAAGGGAAGTTAAGAATCGCCCTTGTAGACCTTTTGAATATATATATCGACCCTACGAGTGCGAGCATTCAAGACTCGTATAGGTTTACTGAGCGTTCTCTACAAGATCCACAGGTCATTAAAGGGATGACGGGATGGATTAATACTCAGGATGTTGATTTAAATGTCACGGAAGGACTTCCAAGAACTGACCCCTATTGGATGAATCGTTCAACGCAGGTCAACTCGAATGTTAAGGAGTTAGATGTCTATGAGTTATGGGGCAAAATCCCTGAATCTTTGCTTACAGGGAATCCTAACGACGAGAACAGGGAAGTTGAGGGGCATATTGTCGTTTCAGGTATTGACTCACCAGGTAAGGAGCGTGTTCACCTCATCGAGAGGAATGACAGAAAGGATAATGAGGGTAATTCTCTTAAACCCTATGAAGAGTGTTGGTACACGAGAGTCCCTAATCGTTGGTATGGGCGTGGGATAGCTGAAAAGCTCTTAACACTCCAAATCTACGCCAACATAGTTTTCAACGTCCGCATCAATCGTTCTCGTGTTTCTCAATTAGGCCTATTCAAGATGAAGAAAGGGGCTGGCGTGACGCCTCAGATGTTAGCCCGTTTGCCTTCCAATGGCGTTGTTGTCTTAAATAACCTCGAAGATCTGGAACAAATGGTCGTTCAGGAAGTAGGGGAAAGTTCATACAGGGATGAGGAAGTTATCAAGGATATGTCTGAACGCCTCACTAATGCCTTTCAAGTGGCAACAGGAGAAGATTTGCCTTCAGATACGAGTGCTACCGCAGCATCCATGCAGTCTCAGAGCGTTAAATCAGGCTTCGCGCTCATTAAAGATGGTATTGGAGGCTTTTTGGAGCGTTGGATGGACAGACATGCGCTTAAGATCATCGCTAAAGAGCTAACAACGGGTGAAATAGTGAGAATCTCAGGCGATGAGGACGGGTTTTCGCAGATTGTCGAACGAGTCGTCATGTTTAAGGCCCAAGAAGCACTTGATAAGTCATTCGCGAACGGGTATTTACCCTCACCACAGGAAATAGTGAGAGAAGTTCAGCATGCCCACGAGAAATTACGGAAAGGTGACATGTTCATTAAACTCTTAAAGGACATTATCGTTGAAGAGTTAGAAACCGAGATGTATGTGACTAATGAAGAAATGGATACTTCAGTTACTATTCAGAATCTTATGACACTCTTACAAGCTGCTCCGCAGTATGCAGACCAAATTGTGCAGCAAGCAGTAGATTTAATGGGCCTTTCTCCCTTCAAGCAGCCTCAACAGCAAATGCCACAACAAGGTCAACCTCAGCAACCTCAACAGCCTATGGCTCAAGGCCCGATGCAACAACAACAAACAACTCAGGCCCTCACAATGAGATAATATGCCAAACGAAAAAGAGACATCGGAGATACTTACGGAAGCTGATCATGTTAAAGCAATGATTGATTCCGATGGCTGGAAGTCTATCAAGGGGAAATTAGACACGCGTATCCTCGACTTACAGAACATCAATAATCTAGACATGACGGATGTTACAACTCTTCAATCCCAGTTAGCAGCACGGAAGATGGCGGTCGATATCATCTTTGACTGGTTAAAGAGCGATGTGTATGGATTTGTTGAGCAGCAGGAGAGTAATGCGCAGAAATTAATAGATACTCCTGAGAGTTTTATCAATAGAGAATGATGTATGGCTCCAAAGTTTTTAGAGAAGAAGCTTAAGAAAGAATATGGAGATAACCCTCATGCGATATATGGCACGATGAATAAACTCGGTTATATGAAAGGGAATAAGGAAACTAAGAAAGGTAAGAAAGCTGCAAAGAGACATCGTGAAGACTCATTAGGTAGACGAAGATAATATGGCAAAACCCTACAGAAAAGTTAAGTTGAAAAGAATAAGCAAAGCTCCCTATAAGAAGGTTAACCTACGGGAAGACAAGTTAGGGAGGCGAAGGTAGTTTTCCCATCTGGTGCTTTAAAAGACTTGAGCATCAGATTGGGCAAATTATAAGGTCGATGCCCACTTACTAATGACACTAATTCTATTACCTATGACTGAAGACCTTAGCACAGAACCCTTAGCTGATGCGTCTCTTAAGAGCGCGGCAGACGGCGGAGTGACGGTTGAATCCCTTGCAATAACGCTTGCAGATTTGAACGCCCAGCTTGGCGGCAATTTCAAGGATACCGCTACTGCCCTAGCCCTGAAAGACACTAAAGACTTTGTTGGGAAGCGTAAGGAAGATATCGCGGCGGAGGTGAAAGCCTCGCTAATACCCGCGAATCCTCCTGAGGTAGCCTCGAAAGGGGACGTTCAAGAACTTAATAACCGATTGTTCCTTGCGGAGAATCCACAGTATAAAGATATGGTTGATACCCTAAAGGCTATTGACCCTAATCTCGCCAATGCCGTGAAGGCTCCCGGCATCCAATCGTTAATTGAGAAAGCGCAAAAAGCAGACGAAGTAGCGAGCAATAAATCAGTTGTCGCATCTAACTCACGTCTATCCCAAGTTAAATCAGTTGTTGAACAAGCGGTTGCAGTTACTAACGCCCGTGGTTCGACCAACGAAGACACAGCCCTCGTATTTGCCTCAGCTATCAACGCTGCAAATAACGAACGATAGACATAGACAATGGCACAGACAGCAGTACTCCAGACCTACGGCGATCTAACCATCAAGACTGATATCGTTCTCGATTCAGTTGAGATTATTAGTTCCCGTGAAGATGGAATCTTCGCGATGCTGGGAAAGACTAATGCGATTGCGATGATTCACTCGTATCCAGTGGATACGCTCTTGACTCCCGCATCACAAGCAGTCGAACAAGGACAGGACTTCACCTATACAACTAGGACGACTCCTACCTTGCTCACCAACATCGTGGAAGAAATTGCTATTCCAATCCGTGTGACTCGTCCGCAAATAGCGGTGCAGCACTACCATGGACAGAACGAACTTGACCGACAGTTGGCTAAAGGACTCATGGAGTTCACCAACGCGGTAGAGTTCGACCTTGTACGTGGTACGCAGACATCCGGTATTTCCGGTACGGCTCAAACGATGTCGGGGATTATTGTTGCGATAAGTAAGAGCACGAATACTACGGCTCAAACTTCTGGCACAGCGTTCTCCGCAACAATCTTGGACGGTCTCATGCAGACGAACTGGTCAAACAGCAATGGCGACGTTGCAACTGACCTATTCATGGGAGGCATCATGAAACGTAACTCCGACACATTCGTGGCGAAGTCCAACGTGGTAGTGAACTCTCCTGACATTCGTGGAATCGTGAAAACGGTTACAACGTATGAGACAGCATTCGGAACGCTCACGCTCCACAAACATAGGTTTGTTCAGCAGAGCGGTGATGCAACAGGACGCATCTTGGGCATTCGCCCAGAAAAGCTTAAGGTTGCATTCTTGGAAAAGCCGACAGTCTTGACCGACCTTCAAACAGGTGGTGCTTATACACCGAGAGCGGTGTATGGTTCACTCACGCTAAATTGTGGCGTGAATAAATTTCCTCTGATTAATGGCGAAACCCTAGCAGTAGGCAACGCTCTGCAAGCGGTATGAAGTCCATACTGGCAGCAGCAACGACTGAGCGAGGAAACCTCTAACGAGAGGATGCAACAGTCTGTTCTACCAATATAACCAAACGAAATGGTAGAGATAAATCCGAAGCGGTTTATCCCCTCGAAAGAGGCGTAACATAAAGGGAAACGCGTAATCAAGACTCAAATTTCTTTTGCAGTGGGTTCTTATTGGCTTGACAGTTAATAAGACTCATTGTACAGAGAGAACAGAAGCCTCCTCGACAACGGGGAGGTTTTCTGTTACTATATTTTGATGAGAAAGAAGGGCTGGAAGCTTTCTGAAGAAACAAGAAAGCGCATGAGTCTAGCCCAATTAGGACATAAAGGCGTCGTCCACACCCCAGAGACAAAAGAAAGAATACGACAAGCCCAGTTAGGAAAAGTTTATTCTCCTGAGACTCTAAAAAAGATTAGTATTGCTAACACTGGCAAAGTACGAACTGCTGAAATGCGAAAAAGAATAGGGCTTGCTAGTTTAGGTAGAAAAGCCAATAACGAAACTAAAGCTAAATTACGCGCTATTCATCTCGGTAGGAAACATTCAAAAGAATGGAGGTTAGGAACAAGTGGGGAAAAGCACTGGAACTGGAAAGGCGGCATTACTCCTATTAACCACAAGATTAGAACTTCCTTTGAATACAAACTCTGGCGCAAAGCAGTCTTCGAACGTGATAACTACACATGCAAATTCTGTGGTACCAGAGGCGGCATCATACACGCCGACCACATCAAACCATTCGCACTATTCCCAGAGCTAAGATTCGCTATAGACAATGGCCGTACACTTTGTAAGCCTTGCCATCAATCAGTGCATAGGGCATAATATACAAATGATTACGGTTCTTGATGGAAAAAACTCTGCCACTAAGAAACACATTGAAGCGATAGTGAAGAATTATATTCGACTATTTCCTGAAGACTACAAAACTGTCATTGAAGGGATACAAATGCAGAAAGGATTACATCTAGATGAATTTGCTTCTGCTAAAAAGAAAGGTGCGCCCTATACTCGGGCGTTATTTGAGATTCCTCTCGAATTACAAGAGATGCTCATAACAGGACTGGAATCTGACGAAATGGAATGGTTTAAGGCTGGGGGAAAGAATAGGAAAGAAGGCGCATTGTGGTTTGCAAAGAAGTTTAAGGAGTTCGCACTTCCTTCCTCAGTTTGAATATGATTGGTACTATCATCATGGTTTTGTGTGTGGGCATCGCAATAGGGCTGCTCTTGTCAATGGCGATAGATTTGTTTTTCTCCAGTGACTCAAATATAACGCTGACTCCTGGTGAGGAAATTACAATCACAGTGCTATGAGGATCGCGGCAGCGTTAATTGTAAAAGGCACAGACGCCGAAGCGTTATTACTTAATAGGTGTTTAGATTCAATCGCACCATATGTCGATGGTATATTTGTTACACGAACTACTACTGCAGGTGAAAAGCCAAATGGGGCTGTCGCTAACGTTGTTACTAGTTATAACGGCTATCTCTCTGATTTTACCTGGATTGACGATTTTTCTGCTGCACGTAATTTCAACTTTCAACAAGTTCCTACAACGTTTGATTACATAATCTGGAGTGATGCAGACGACATCTGGCGAGGACTAGAGAAGTTACGACCTACTCTAGAGAAATATCCCCATGTGGATGGATTTGGGTTTTGGTATCTCTATGAGTGGGATGAGTTCAGATTACCTACCGTGGCGCATAGGAAGACTATGTTGATAAAGAATAACGGGTGTGCGACATGGAAGGGCGCAGTGCATGAGGATTTACAGCCTAATCGTGACCTGTCGATACACCTTGTCGAAGGCATTGAACGACTGCATATCACTGATTCTAAGAGAATGGAGGAAAGCGCAGAGAGAAACTTGCAGATATCGAAGAAAGAGAAGGATGACGATCCGCGTACCGCTTGGAATCTTGCCAATGCGCAGTTTGCCGTCTCGGACTTTGAGGGAGCTAGAAATTCCTTTAAGGAATTCATCAACACTTCACACTCCAATGAAGAGATATACCTCGCACGGACTAGACTGGCGAATGTATACAAGTCTTTGGGAAGACGTGAGGGATGCATAAAAGAGCTTCAGAGCGCAATAGGACTCATGCCTTCTCAACCTGATGCCTATTTGCAACTAGCTGGGTATTATTATGAGTTCGATAATCTTGGTAAGGCGGAGGAATATGGATTAATGGGTATTATAAAACGTCCGCAGATACATAAACTCATCGCATTTAACCCACGAGACTATGATTACAACCCAATGATGTTGATGGCGAAGATTTATACGCGCCTAAATCGTCCGCATGATGCCTTAACTTTTATGGAAGGATGCTTAAGAATCTATCCCAAGGACAAAAAACTCAAGGAATACGTCAAAGAAGGGAAAAAAGACAAGCGATTGATGGCACGAGTGCTAAAAAAGTACGAAGAACTGAAGAAAATCAAGGACAAGAAGAAGTTAAAGAAAGAATTGGATGGATTACCATTAGAAATACGTTCACATCCTGGTATTTGCGTCTTACGTAACGAGAATTTCATCAAAGAGACATCTTCAGGCAGGGATTTAGTGATTTATTGCGGAAATACGATAGAAACCTGGAATCCAGAGACATTTAAGACCAAAATGGTAGGTGGTTCTGAGGAAGCAGTGATACATATGGCGCGTGAATACGGCAAATTAGGATGGCAAGTCACGGTATACAACAATTGCGGGCACAAAGAGACCGGGGAATTTGTTATAGCGAATGGAAAAGGTATACAAGGAGCAAATGCAATACGGTATAAACCTTTCTGGGAATTTAACTACCGCGACAAACAAGATGTCGTAATAATCTGGCGATGGCCTAAAGTACTGGATGCAGACATAAATGCACCAAGGATATTCCTAGACATGCATGATGTAGTCTCTGAAGGAGAATTTACCCCAGAGCGATTGAAAAAGGTTACAAGGGTAATGGTGAAATCTCAATTTCATCGTTCGTTATTTCCAAATGTTCCAGATGAGAAATTCGCCATAATCCCTAATGGAGTTGAAATAAACATAGATCCAACAATTACACGTGATCCATATCTCATCATAAACACTTCCAGCCCGGATAGAAGCATGGATGTGATGCCTAAGCTATTTAGAGAAATTAAAAAGCAAGTTCCACAAGCTAAGATGCAGTGGGCATATGGGTGGAAGGGATTCGTAAACGCTCATGGAAGTGATGCTAAGAAAATGGATTGGATGGAGAGGACCAAGCATGAGATGGAAGAAGCTGGTATTGAGTCACTCGGAGCACTTACACAAGATGAAGTTGGAAAGCTATATCAGAAAGCTTCAATCCTCGCGTATCCCACAGAATTCGCTGAGATTGATTGTATAAGTGTAAAAAAGGCACAAGCATCTTATTGTTTTGTTGTGGCGACAGACTTTGGAGCATTAGATGAAAGCATAGACTTTGGTAGAAAGGTTCAGTCATTTAAGACAAAAGATAATTGGAACCGTCCCTATCAATTCCATTTTGGCCTTGAAGACGAAGCGGCGCAGAAGAAATTTGTTGAATGTTGCGTCATTTCCATCCAAGACCAAATGGCTGATTGGTATAAACCACTAAGAGAAAAGGACAATAAATTGAAAGATAAATGGGCAAAACAATTCACTTGGCACAATATCGCTGAACGATGGCGAATGTACTTTTAATATGAAGAAGGTAGCAATTAGTGGAGGGTTTGATCCGATTCATAAAGGACATATTCGTTTGATTAAAGAAGCAAGAAAACTTGGTGATTATTTAATAGTTATACTCAATAATGACAACTGGCTTAAGAAGAAAAAAGGGAAGATCTTTATGGACGAGGACGAACGCAAAGAGATTCTTGAAGCAATTGGTGGGGTTAATGCTGTTTTTGTCTCAATTCATCCACAAAGTTGTATTGATATGAGCGTTTCAAAAGAAATAGAGATCTTGCTTCCTGACATATTTGCAAATGGAGGAGATAGAACTTCAAAAAATACTCCTGAAAAGGAAATATGCAGAAAGTTAAATATTCCCATGATATTTAATGTAGGAGGGACGAAAGTGCAGAGCTCTTCAGAGCTTCTTAAAGATTATGCGGATTAGCTTCCTATGGTTTGGTTTTGACGGCAGATATGGTCAATGGCGAGATGGTCTATACGCTGCTATGAAACTCATTGAGAAACAACATGAAGTAAGATATTTCGATGTAACTGACAAATCATTACAGGAAGTCGAAGAATACAAACCAGATGTTGTCCTATTCTGGGAAGCACCATGCAGTAATAAGGGAAAAGATGCAGATATGTGGTACAAAGTTTGTGCTCTTCCCTACAAAAAAGTACTTTTATTCGCTGGTGGCCCGCTTAAAGCAATCGATGTAGAACCTTTTGATTTAATATTTGTAGAATCTGAAATAGATGCTGAGACTTGCGAACGTGAAGGTATTCCCTATGAAAAGGTTTTTGGCACTAATACGCAGATATTCCATCCACAACGCGTAAAGAAATACCATGACGGGTTTCTCCAGGCCACGTTTAGCTCATGGAAACGTCATGAACTATTCGCCGAAGCGTTAGGAAGCAAAGGTGCGGTAGCAGGACGTAAACAAGCGCACGACTGGCATGGATATAACGAATGTGTAAAGCATGGAGTTCTTATTTTCAATGAAATGAGTGCGGAGAATGTGGCACATACTATAAACGCTTCTTGGTCAGTTGTTAATACTTCAAATGCTGAGGGTGGAGGACAACGCTGTACAGTCGAAGGGATGGCTTGTGGCGTGCCTGTAATTGTTATGTCTGACTCCCCCAAGAACTGTGAGTTAATCAGAGAAAGCGGAGGAGGTATAATCTGTGAGCCTAATGCAGAAGCAATACGAGAAGCAGTCAAAGAAGCTAAACTGCACGCAGATTTATATGGCTCAAGCGGTCTTGCCTATGTTAAATCGCATCTCACGGAGAAGCATTATAGTGACGCGATACTTGCCAATCTTAAGGATATATGAAATTTAAAGACGCTATAGACTCAGAAGTTCCAAAAGACGATTCTACCTCAATGGGCGAGAAGATGTTACTTTACTGGCTCATCCGAGAATTAAAGCCTAAAGTAGTTATCGAGACAGGTACTCATCGAGGACTTACGAGTCTCTATATGGCTCATGCGTTATTTGATAATGGTGAAGGGCATTTGACTACTTGTGACCCTAATCCTGAGTGGTATGCAAAAGGTAATTTTGCGAAGTTTCCTGAATTATCCCCATTCATTACCTTCAAGTTATGTAAAGGAAAGGACTTAGAAGTGGAGAATATAGACTTTGCCTTTATAGATGGCTTCCATGAATTTACTGATGTCTTAGAAGAGTTGCATATGCTGCTTCCTAGGATGTCTGAGACCTCAGTTGCAGTATTTCACGATTGTTGGTTCGGAAATTCCGATGGCGTCAATGAGGCTCTAAAAGAAAGTGGGATTGATACACTTTGGCTTGGTACTAAAAATGCGATAAGGTTATTTAGCAAACATCCTCCACGACCTACAGGATTATGAAAATAAGCGTCCTCACACCAAGTATACGACCATTAGGACTTGAGATAGTCCGTACTTCATTACTTAAGCAGAATTTTTCTGATTTTGAATGGCTTACGGAAATAGGATTAGGGAAACACGATTTAAATTCTGCATATAATCGTATGTTGCGTCGAGCACGAGGAGAGTTAGTTATTTCACTTCAAGATTACATTCTAGTGCGCCCTAATTTCCTTACTAAATGGTGGGATGCATACAAGAAACATCCTAAAGCTTTCATAACTGCTCCTGTTGGGAAAGTCGATAATCTGAATTATTCAGGTGAAATTAAATGGGACTGGCGTGCTTATAGAAATGACGAAAATGCCAATATAAGGCCTTGTGAATGGAATACATGGGAAATAGACAATGGAGCTGCTCCGCTTGCTGCTTTGAAGGAAATAGGGGGCTTTGACGAGGCATTAGATGGCCATTGGAGCGCAGATAATGTAAATGTTGGCAAACGTGCACAATTAGCTGGCTATGAGTTTCTTTGCCTCTTTAATAATCCTGCTTTAGCTTACAATCATGACAAATTCATTGAACACCCATTCAGAACCGATATAGACTCAACAAATACTAAACGCATGGCTATGTTTGAAGGAGGGATGCGTTTACCACCTTTGCACTGAAATAGCCCTTTAGATTAGTCTAGAGTATCTATGAACCTCGGTGACATTGCCGTCAAGGCTCGTGCTCTCACACACACAGATACGGTATCCTATACCGATGCTCAGTTATTGATTGATATAAATATATGGAACTCCAAGGTATCTTCAATGATATTCGAGGCACAAGATGATTTTGACTTCGATGACGCTCGAAATACCACTTATCCTATCGTCACTACCCCAATGGTGGCTGCTCAGCGAGATTACGCTATTCCCGTGGCTTCACAAGTCCTAAAGATTAAGCGAGTGGATATAAGTTATGACGGTACGAATTACTATCGTGCCACACCCTTTGATGCTGGGGCAGTTGACTGGGGATTGGGAAATCCTACCAATGAAGACTTGAATATGATACGGCAAGCTCCCCGATATGACCTCCAGTACAATGCTATTTTCATCTATCCTCTACCTACCGCCGCAGATGTTGCAGCAGGTGGGAAAATTCGTATTGAATGGTTCAGGGACATGATTGCCTTTACTACGAGTGATTATACGGTAGTCCTCACTGACTCTACTGTAGTCCCTGGGTTTGATAGGCCATTTCATCCTATTTTAGCGTACGGTGCAGCCTACGAGTTCGCTCGAGCACAACTCCTCCCTCAAATGAAAGACTTCAAGGAAGAAACTGATATGTGGGAAGCGAGACTCAGGATTGCCTATGGAAAGAAGGATTTAGACACACAGTTATTTCTTAAACCTGCCTTTGATAATTACGGAGATTATGGGGGTTTCGGAGGTGGTGGATATACCTACAGATAACTATGAGCCTAGCCTATAATAAATTCAATACGTTCGTTGCCGATATTGACAACAAAGTTCATAATCTTTCATCAGACCAATTAAAAGTTGCGCTTAGTAATTCAGCACCAGTCGCTACGAATACAGTCTTGGCGAACATTACTGAGATTTCCTATGCGAATATTTCCAGTAGAAACATAACGACTACTTCATCTACGCAATCGAGTGGAACGTATAAGCTAATTCTGGTTAATCTTACGTTAACCGCTTCCGGCGCAGTAGGTCCATTTCGATACGTAGTCGTATATAACAGCACTGCTGCCGGCGGCCCATTGATAGCATGGGTTGACCTCGGAGCTTCATGGGGTCCAGCTTCAAACACTATGCAGAATGGAGATACGCTCACCATCCAATTCGACCAGACCAATGGATTTTTTAATCTAACATGATATGGCAAGCGTCAACGTACTTGTAGTGGCAGGAGGCGGCGGCGGCGCCGCCGGTTCAACTTCAACAGGTCATGCAGGAGGCGGCGGCGGCGCCGGCGGTTACTTAAGTGATACTACTCATACGGTAACTGCTCAAGCATATAGTATTACGGTCGGTACAGGAGGTGGTGTAAGTGCCTCAGGAGGACAGGGAAATTCTGGCAATAATTCAGTCTTTGATACGTTAACCGCCACTGGTGGAGGAGGTGGTGGACAGGGAACTACTAATGGGCAAGCAGGCGGTTCAGGTGGTGGTGGTTCAGGAGGAGTAACTTCAGGAGGTACAGGAACAGGAGGGCAAGGAAGTAATGGAGGAGCAGGAACAAATTCAAATGGTGCAGCGGGAGGCGGAGGTAATGGAAGCGTAGGGGCTGACGCACCGACAGGAGGAGGAGCTGGCAATGGTGGTAACGGTGGTACAGGGACAGCAAGTACTATCTCTGGTGCATCGGTTACCTATGCTGCCGGCGGTGGTGGTGGTGGAAACTCAGGAGGAACAGGAGGCAGTAGTATCGGAGGCAATGGTGGTTCTAATGCATCAGGAGCTAGTGCGACAGGTAATGGAGCAGGAGGAGGTGGTGGTGCTTCAACTGACGCGCATATCGGAGGAGCGGGTAGCGGAGGAATTGTAATCATTTCCTATCCTACTGATGGAAGTACTGGAGTTTCGGTATTTTGTACAGGAGGGACGATAACGACTTCAGGCGGTAATCGAATACATACTTTTACCTCAAATGGCACATTTACTGCTGTCCTTACTGCTGCAATAACAGCGGGCTTATATTCAATGACATTTGGGACGAGCAATAACTACGTCTTTGGACATAACTATGTAAGTCAACTGATAACCGCAGGTGTGTATTCAATTACTGGTTTTGCTTTCTCAATCCAAAACGGAATATGGACAACAACACCTTCTAATCCAGCAACTTTCACAGGAACTACCATTGATGCTGCTGTCTTTACCACCACAAATCAAGACACCTCAATATGGACTCCACAGAATAAATCATGATATGAAATGCCAAAAAGGAGAGCAAAGAAATACTGGAAGAACACATTTTAAGAAAGGATTTATTCCATGGAACAAAGGCGTCTTGCTGAAAAAGGAATGTTTAAGATGTTTAAATAAGTTTGAGGTGCAACCATATAGAAAGGATGCGAAGTTTTGTTCGATTGCTTGTGCACGAAAGGGTGCAGCACGAAAGAAGAAGGGAATAATAAAAGTTTGTGAGACCTGTTTTAAAACTTTCTATGTCCCGAAAGCGCATTCATATAGGAAATATTGTTCACATAATTGCGCCAAGGTTGTGCATATTGGAAGAAGGCCAGCAAATTTCAAAGGCGATGATGTTAGCTATAGGGGTTTACATTACTGGGTTGTAAGACATTTAGGTAAACCTGCTAATTGTTCTAGGTGCGGTATTATAGGATATGGAAGACGAATGCACTGGGCCAATAAAAGTCGAAATTATCAACGAATTAAATCCGATTGGATAAGGTTATGTCCAAAATGCCATAAGGCATATGACCATATTCCAATCGCAAGGAGCGCATAAACGGAAAATTTCAGATACAACTCGGGGCGGATCAATTCGTTTCAGGCATGTCATCCTCTGACTATGCTACCGATGGCGCTCTAGGTACAAGTTCAATGGGACTTAATCCCTTTACTACACCTGGATTAATCAGAGCAATAGCCACAGGGACGGATATCTCTGCTAATGTAGTTGGGAACATCATCGCAAGTGCTGAAGACTCTCAACCGAATACCGTATCTAGTTACAACAAAATCTTGGTAGATGATGCGGGGAATTATTATACCTATAACGGGGCAGGATTAACACTTCAAGCTACCGCAACGACTAATGCTGCTTTTTATACATCTACGAAAGTCGATGCAGTCTCCTATGTGGGTAAGATTTATGTTTCTACTGCGAATGGTGACATTGACGTCTTCACTACGGCTTCTTTGAGTCTTGCAAATGCGTGGTGGACAAGCGCCCCGCAGTCTAAAACTTCAATGAGTTCATATGTTCCCCATCCGATGATTGTGTATCAAGGTAATTTGTACGTGGCTGACAGGAACCATTTACATACGATTGACCAGAGTGCGAATATTGCACTCAATGTCCTCTCTCTTGGTGTCACAGGAAGTGCAGACGGAAATGAGAATATCTACGCTCTTGCGATAGATCCAGGGACAGGATTAATGATGATCTCGGTACAGACGACGATAAACATATCAGATACGCTTTCTTCAAGGTTTTATGTCTACCTCTACGATGGAATATCCTCAAAACCTACAAGAAAAATAGAAGTAGACGACCTCGTAACGGCTTTTTATCACCTCGAAGGACAGGTTTACATCGGAGCAGGACAAACTTTAGGTCTTTGGAACGGCAATGGAGTGACATTTCTAAGAAAGTTACAAAATGTGTCTCTCATTAACACAGATTTACCGTATAAACAGCACTTTGCGAGTACGAGAAGTATCTTACATGTTGTTGATGGAGCTACAGTTCTCTCCTATGGCGCAGCAATCTCGGGAAAAAAGGGATTTTTCTACACCGCGACGAATCCAAGCGGAGGAGGACATCTTTCGGCACCTTGTTTCTTTAGGAAGAATAAATTAGGTATCGCGTATGCGACGAATAAGATAAGTTCATTTGATTTCTCATCCACAGCGGCAGGAACGGCGACACTTTACTTTAACAATATCTATTTTCCACGTCCTATTTATGTCCGCAGAATGCGACTTATAACTACCGGAATCACTACAACGGCAGGGATTGGAGGTACGGCAATCATTGATGAATTTGGCACTGTAAATCAATCGGCAGTCAGTACTTTTGTGGTTCTTGCCGCTGATACTCCTGAAATGGTGTTTGATTTTGACTTTTCAAGTCTTAAGTTACAAGCAATACAACCTAAAATTACTTTTGATACGCAAGGATTCGGTCTTGTGAGGGTGTATATATACTACGATATTTCTGAGTGATTGTCAATCTATCCTATATGCCTCCAAATCAATCAAATCCTCAAGGAAATCAAGGAACTAAGCCAAACTTTGACCATCCCCAGCCACAATCAAATCAACCCACAGCAGGGCAAGTCTTTAGCTATACACCTGATGCCAATGCAACTCCTCAAGCATTAGCGGATCTGCGACAGGAAATGCTGCGGCTCTTTTCAACTCATATACACAATGGCAATCAATCGAGAAGTATAAACGCTAATACTGACATTATAGGATGGAGGGGAATGATAACGTATGGTGGTACGGTAGCTTCAACAGGTAGTTTAACAAGTTCATTTCCTTTAGGATGGTCAGCAGTGAGAAATAGTCTAGGAAATTATACGATTACCCACAATCTCAATACCACCAATTACTCCATGGTAGCGACTTCCCAAAACGACCACACTACGATGGAAGTCAACACCATGAACGCCAATACGGTAAATGTTCTAGCATGGAATGCTGGAAGCGCGATTGATTCCACCTTTAATTTTATACTAACTGTTCTGCCTCTCTAATTGCACTGAAATAGCTCTTTATTGCACCATATAATCAAATATGCCTCCTAATCTCCTCCAACAACAGTCCCCACAACAAGGCTTCAGTGCGCCTGGTTTTGGTAATACCTCAGGCCCGTCAATAGGGCAGGTAGGTTCGTCTATTCTCGGTTCTATAGGTACTCCACGCCCTCTTAATCAAACGGCCCAAGTTCCTGTTACTCCACAATCAGGGATTAACTTTGGAGCTATTAACTTTCCTACGGGGGGTATCGGTGCTAAACCTCCAGTAACTCCTACACCTACTGGGGGTCAAACTTTTGATAAATCTATAGCTAGTGGATTGAGAAATCAGAACACTTCACAACCCGACAATTCATTAGTAAATAAGAATGTAAACTGGCAAAACAATGTTGGTGGTGCTCAAGGGACTCCAGTAAATCAGAATAATGGTTTAGGCAGTCTAATAACCACCAATCATCCGACTCAGAATGGAGGTTCTGTAACGCTAGATGGGAGTGGGAATGTAAGTGGAAGTACTTCAGCTCCAGGCTACTCAATTGATACCTCAGGCGCACACACTTCAGATGCTCTCACTGGAAATAATACAGCAAGCTCTTTAAACCAATCCTATCAACAATACCAAGATTTACTTAATGGTGTCTCTCAAGCTCAATTAGGGGTCGGACAAGCGTCGCAGTATTCACCTGCATATCTTCAAGCGTATCAACAACAACAACAGGCACAGGGGCAAGGTGCAGCACTTGGATATAATCAAGCACAATATGGTTTCACTGGGGCAGGATTGGGAGTTGGAGCAGCACAGATAAACTCTAATCTCTACACGGGGAATAACTTACCAGGCGATACGATGGCATATGCTCAAGGTGCCACTGCGAGAGCTCAAGCACAGAATACTCTTCAACAAGCAACTAATACCTATGGACAAGCAGGGAACACTCTTCAGCAAGCTCAAAACTCTATTCAGCAATTGGCGGCTAATCAGAATTTGAATACTCAGCAACTCGCTCGAACAGGTAATATAGCCGCCGCACAATCAGGGGTATCAGCTGCACAGACTCAATTACAATCTCCAGCAGCTCTTGCAGCGATTAATTCGATAGACTCAGTAAATAAGCTTGGTGACCAATATCCAGGAGCGGGAATACTACCTACTGATTCGATTGAACAGGCACGCCAGAAAGCCGCCGCTTCACCTGCATATCAAGCTGGATTCCAGTCTACCTATTCAACTCCAGGAGGAGGGACAGGCATATTGGATAAATTAAACGGTCTTGGAGCACTACAACAGAATAGCGATGGTACGTTTAATTTAGTTTCTGGCGCGGCGGCTACAATTGGAAGCGCAAATGCTGCACAATTCGCAAAACAAAGTGACATCTATAGCAATATAGGAAGTGCTTTGACATCATTCCAAAAGACCGTTGATTCAACTACGCAGTTTATGAATCGATACGGTTTAAACCAAAGCGGAGTCCCTATAATTTCCCAACTACAGAATGCAGCAGAGTCGCAGTTGCCTAATAAAGTTGCAGCCATTGCGGCATTCAAACAAGATGTATCAAATCTCCAAAACGACTACGCAACATTTCTTACTGCGAGAGATGGTTCAGTTGCTGGTACAAATGAAAAAGCAGCTCAAACTATCAATATAGACACTTTAAGTCCAGCCCAATTACAAGTTGTTGCTGGCCAGATGGCCGCAGATGGAAAGAATACTCAAGCTGGTGCTCTTGACCAGATGAATAAAGCAACACAAGGACTTCAGACGGGAACCCCTGCGAATACTAATCCGGGAAGTCCAACCTCAAATTCTGGATGGCCTGGCTGGAATCCTTCACAATGATATGCCTTCTCCATCACTCTCAACTGCACCAGGTCTTTCCCCTGCGGAATCCTTTTTAGCTAACAAGGCGAGTGGGCAACCTAATTCGCAACCCCCACAGACGCCACAACCCCAAGCACCTACACAAAGTGCATCGGGCGCATCACAGAATAATGTATTCTCCCAGCCCATTGACCAAGGCGCTTTAACTCTATCCCGCGCAATAGCTTTACAAGAAAGCAGTAAGGATGGCCGCACTCCGAATTATACGGCGACTGGAGATGCTGGAACATCATACGGCGCTTATCAATGGAATAATGGAAAACAAGCCCTAAATCCAGGTGAGTTACCTGTTAATTTTGTTAACGGAGCAAAGGATGCTGGCCTCGACCCGACAGACTTCTCACCTCAGAATCAGGATAAAGTCGCATACGCCCAAGTGATGCAGATGAAAAAACAAGGTCTTCAACCCGAGCAGATTGCTGCTGCTTGGAATGCAGGAATGGGACATATAAATGATTGGCAAACTCATGTGGGAACTACAATGATAAATGGCCAAGCAGTCCATTACGATACGCCGAGTTATGTCAGAAATGTACAAAGTTACTATCAACAATTAGCGGGGAATCAACAGCAACAAACTCAACAACCTCCACCACCTCAACAAGACCCTAACGCACTTCCTACCTATGGAGCTACATTTCCTGCTAGTCCTCAAGATACGGGACTAGTTGCGGGATTTAAGGCTCTTGGAAACTTGCCGTCTTCAATCTATGGTTTTGGAGCGGGACTTGTTAATACGGCTACACATCTACCCCAGACAGCACAGAATCTAGCCGGTTCAGCAATTGGAGGAGTTGAGAATCTACAAGGTCAGAATCAGGGCAATCCTGACCAATACCAGCAAACGGCTAACGCTCTAGGACATTCGTTGATGCAGAGATACGGTTCTCTTGATGCTTTAAGAAATACCGCGACAAACGACCCATTTGGATTTGGAACCGATGTTGTATCAATACTCGCTGGAGGAGCTGGACTTATAGGAAAGGGTGCGGATTTAGGTGAATTAGGTAGTCGTGTTGCACAAACCGCACTTAGTCCTATTACGAAAACAGGAAGTAAACTAGCTGATTTAACAGTAGGTGGTGGAGCAATACCAGATGTTGCTGCTGCCAGTGCTCGAACAGGGATAGAATTACCTGCTGCTGCATATACGAACAATCCTATTGTGAATGCAGGGGAAGCTCTTGCTGCAACTGGGGGAGGAGAAGCCGCATACTCCGCACGAGTAGAGAATGCTCTTTCAAAGATGCAGGATGTTTCTCAGAAAGTAGTTGAATCTGCGGGAGGAACTGGCGATTTAACAACCGCAGGGGAGAAAATAGCGCAAGGACTTAAGGACTATGAGACAGCATTTAATGCCGCAAACGATGCGGTATTTTCTAAGATTAAGTCTAGTGTTGGGGATGTTGCCGCAAAGACAGATGCAAGTTCAGCGGCGCTAGATAGCATTATTTCTAATAGGGAAGCAATAGCCGATACTACAGGAATTAAATACTTTAAGGATAAGCTTGATGTAATTAATGGAACTGAAGGCTATAAACCACCTACGTTAGATACCTTAAAACAAATACGGACGAGTGTGGGAAAGAAGATAGGGGATGCTTTCAAAGACCCGACGGCAGATGTAGGACAATTAAAACAACTCTATGGAACTTTGACACAAGATATTCGTAATACAATTCTATATCAAAGGAAACCCGCAATATTACGAATGTACGATAAGGCAAATGAAGCATATAAGGCGGGTTATGAAGTTATTTCAAGCCAATATGCCGGTAAAATACGAAGACTTGCAGAAGAAGGACAGCACAGCAAAATTGTTGATGCTCTTATAAAACCCTCGACAGCGATTGAGGATATTCCTAGAATCCTTAAAGTTGCTGGCCCTCAAGGAGCAAAAGAGATTCAATCTACCTTCCTTCAGAATATATTTGATGGAGCAAAAGACGTAAATGGCGATTTCACTTCTACAGGAATAAATAAAATGCTCAAGAAATATGGTGAAGGAACTCCTGATAGGGATAAAGTCTCTGCAATTCTTTCTCCACAGCAAGTTCAGCAAGTGAAAGACTTAGGAACATTGACGGATGCCATGAAGAAAATAACGGCTCTTCAAAAGGGTGCTTCGCCAAGTTATATGGTTCGTATGGCTCTACAATTCAAAGCGTTAGGAGAACCAGCAGCTTTAGCGTGGGCTGGTTATAATTTACTGACTGGAGATGTGGTCGGAGCACTGACTAAACTTGCAGGAGTTGTCGGAGCTGAAGGAGCGAGTAGATTTTTAGCTTCAGATGTGGGTAATTCTCTTCTAAAGTGGGGAGCATTACATGGTACTGAGTTTTCCACGGTCGCTAAAGCGGAGGGATTGACACCACCGCCCGTTAATGATACTATTAATGCTAATGATAGTGGTAATAGCACTCTTAGTGGTAGTCCCAGCGATGTTAATAATGGGATTCAGGGGGGAACAAAAACGCTTGGAACGCTTGCAAAAAAAGGAGCAAAAATAGCCGCTCCTGCCGCGATTCCTCTTGAAGAGTTAGCAAAACAGAAGAATTTTGACTTGCAAGGCGCGAGAAACTCTGGGTATGACGATGCTACGATACAAAATCTTCTAAAGAATCAGTAATTGCACTGAAATAGGCTAATAATCTAGACTTTCAATATGGATGAAAAGCCTCCTATCGAAAGCTTTTTCAAAGACAATAAAAGTCCTATTCAACCGGATGATTTAGAAGAAGGTAATTCTGAGGCATTAAATGCCTTTGTTGGTGCTTTGCGAGGTAAAAAAGGAGCGAAGGGAGATAAAGGGGATAAGGGCGAAAAGGGAGACAAAGGAGACGCAGGTCTATCGGGATTTACAGGAGAAGCTGGGCCACAAGGCCCAAAAGGTGATAAGGGCGACCAAGGTGAACGCGGCTTCGTCGGAGAAAAAGGCGATCCCGGAATTCCCGGAAAAGATGGCGAGCCTGCCCCTATCCCTGAACCTGAAGAAATTTCTGGCAAGGAAGTTATTGAGAAGATTAACAAAGCTCGTACTCCTGAGAAAATCAAGCGTTCTAAAGTAGAAGGCATTGACGATATTGATAACTATGCTCGAAGCACCGGAGCACGGTTACAAAATTGGATATCCTTGGGGGGTAATCGTCAGACAATCATTCAAAGTAATGGGACAACAGTTTCAACAGGAGCTACAACAATTAACTTCACGAACGGAACTCTAGCAGTTCCTGCTGGAAATGATGGAAGTACTGTGAACTTTACTGCTCCTTCAGGCGGAGGACTTTCAATTATTGCCGTCACAGGAACTATTAATGATTCGAACGTTACTTTTACATCAGCAACGCTTCCGACGCTTTTGAACATAAACGGTGCCTTTTACCAGCAAACAGGAGGATCTATCACTTGGTCGCGTACAGGAACGACAATAACTCTTTCTTCGGCAGTAGGTACGGGTGGATCAATATTTGGCATATGAGAAAGCTTTTAATATCATTGCTTATCTTTCTCCTTCCTGGAATAGCTTTTGCGCAACTCAACACAACCCAAGGAGGCACAGGAACTACCAGTCCTTCAGGGATTCTTTTTGGAAATGGAACACTTCATTTACAGACAGTCGCAATCGGTTCCAATCTAACTTTTTTAAGTGGAATACTTTCTGCTACAGGTGGTAGTGCTGGCGCAGCATACCCCTTCACCCCAACCACCTATAATGGCAATCAAGTAAGCGCGACTACTACAGGAATCTTCGCAAATGTTGCATTGCCAGCGTATGGATTCATAGCTTCATCTACATTCTTTACTTTCTCTTCGACGACTGATATCTCAGTTTCTTCTAATTCGCAACTTGGTACAGTCACAAGTGGCACTTGGAATGGTTCTCTTATAAGCACACAATACGGTGGCACAGGACTATCAAATCCTGGTTCTCTTAGTGTTGATGCGATTCTGCGCTTTAATGGTTCTGGTGGCGCTTCTGCAATAAGTCCTGGAGCAACAGGTGCAGTCATCACTTCTTCCGATGGATCTACCTGGTCTAGTGGGCCGGTCAATTTTGCCAGTGCTGGCGCTATTACAGGTATTCTTCAATTAGCGAATGGTGGTACTGGAGGTCAAGCTGCCCCATTCAAATTTAATTCACTTAATACCTTTTCAACCACCACCTTCTCCACTAGTACTTCTTTCTGGACGCAAGGAGTCTTCTTTTCATCTTCAACAGTAGCTGCTTCACAGTTTCCATACGCCTCTACAACTGCACTATCTTCATCCAATCTCGTGAGCGGTAATTGTGTTCAGGCATCCACTGGTGGACTTCTCACTACCACAGGTAGCGCCTGTGGAGCGGGAGGTGGAACAGGAATACAAGATCCTTTTACTCATACATCCGTGTTCAATCAGACCACAAGCGCGACTACGACTCTTCTGGCTCTTACAGGTTCTCCAGTCTCTTTAGCAGCTTCGTCAACGTCGTATTTTGATGCGATAAATGTCTCGTCTACTACAGCAACCTCAACATTCAATGAGGCGGTGAACTTCGGTGCTACGAATGGTGATCACCAAATTACTATAACTCCGAGTAGGAATTATGGTACTTCTTTCTCTACGGGTGGTGCATTTCGTTTTGACAACACTAGTAATACCGGAACAGGAGTAAATATTTATTCTAATCAAAGTGCTCCTGCAGGAAGTGCAGTGCTCATTAATGTTAACGATGCGAATTCCAGCAATGGCAATGATGCTATAGATGTTTCTAAGAATGGAGCTGGGTTAGGGATGCTCATAAACTGCTCAAATAGCGGAACGTGTCCTGACCTTAATCTTCAAACATCCGGTACCACAGGCTCGACATATAACGCGCAAATGCTCGCACCGACGGCTCCTAACATCCAATGGGGACAGACTAATAATACTGCCCCAGTAGGACGGTGGGAGACAGGAGTTGACCCATCTGACAAGTTCTTTATTACCGGACGTGATGCTGCAAACAGCACATATTCGAATCTTGCAGATTTCTTTATTACCCCAGCTCGTAATGGCGCTCAAGTAAGCATAGGTTCATCTACCCCCTGGGCGACTCTTTCCGTACAAGCTACGTCAACTATTTTGAATATTGTTTCATCCACTAGCCCTGCATTCCTCGTCGCTAGTACTACTGCCGCACCAGAATTTATTGTTGCGTGGAACGGCGACATCGGTATCGCGACTTCTGCTCCGGGCACTGACCTATCCATCGGTAACACCGGGGCAAATACGGTAAATATTGATGATGCTGCTACATCCTCGTTTGGTTCCGGTATAAACATCGCCACTGGATGTTTCGCAATTGGAGGTGTGTGTGTGGGAGGCACTTACCCTTTTACAACAGCAAAGACCTATAGCACCACAACGATGTCCACTTCTACGTCAATCTGGACACAGGGAGTCTTCTTCTCGTCGTCCACCGCAGCTACTTCAACCTTTGACGGTGGTGTAGTTGTAAATGCGGTAAATGGTATCTTCGGTGTTGGCACTACTTCCCCTACACTCGCCTTCTCTGTCGCTGGTAAAAGTTTCTTTGGCTCTCCAGTAGGAATAAATTGTACTCCAAATCAAGGTGGATTCGGTGGTTCAGGAATTATGACTGTATGCGGAGATGGTAGTAACTCTGCCGTGCAAGAATACATCCGTCCCATTACAAGTGGTGCAAGCGGAATATTTACTTTAACATTTGGGGATACCTCAAATTCGGTCTTGGGACAGATAAATGCAAAGACTGATACTTCCGGCTCAACAGGATTATGGAATTTCCTTACTTCTAATGGGACCAGTGATATACCTGCTGTGACCATAAATAGCCAACAACAAGTAGGAATAGGCACCACGACGCCATGGGGACTCCTATCGATGAATGTTAATACTCCCGGCAATTCAGCGCCATTCTTCACCATCGCCTCCTCTACTCCTACTGCAACGACAACCGTTTTTCAAATATTAGGCAATAGTACAGGCGCGATATTTAGTGTTGGTAGTACCACGCCATGGGCGAAATTAAGTATCCATGCGAATAATGGAGATTCTTTGCCCATGTTATTCATGATCGCCTCTTCAACGCAATCTGCAACAAGCACACTCTTCGGTATCACGAATACAGGTCACATACTTATGAATACTCCTACAACTGGCGATACGACGATAAAGCCTGTTGTGAATGCCTGTGGTACAAGTCCTTCAATATCTGCGACTTCAACCGATGCTCGTGGAGCGGTCACTACAGGAACAGGCTCCCCGACAACGTGTTTTATGCAGTTTGCACGAGCCTATTCAGATACGCCTACTTGTGTAGAGAGTGATAACAGCACAGCAGCGACAGCGGATATAATCGCAGCTTCCACGACAGGTGTTGAGTTCGGACTATCCGCAGGACTTTCGACTCTTACGATAAGCTACATATGTCTCCAATGATTATGAAAAAACTACTTCTTTCTCTAGCATTTACACTCCTAACATTCCTGCCTTTTTCGGCTTCCGCAACTACACAAACATTCACCGCATCAACTACATGGCAAGCTCCAGCTGGCGTCACTTCCGTTCAGGTTTATCTCTGGGGCGCAGGTGGTGGTGGCTCAAACGGTAGTGCCTCTGAAGTCGGAGGCGGCGCAGGCGCATTTGCCTCAACTACAGTAAATGTCACACCCGGCAACACCTACACAATAACCCTTGGACAAGGCGGCAAAGGAGGCACTGAAGCAGCTGGCGGCTTGGGAGGCGTTGGATTTGCTTCCGGTGGTAATGGTTTCTTCGTTAGTTCCAATGGAGGCGGCGGCGGCGGTGGTTCTTCTCGATTTCAAAATGATGGCGCGAACGTCATCGCCGCAGGCGGTGGAGGTGGAGGTGATGCGGGTGCCGTACTCAACATGGCATCTACCACTTTCGGCGGGACTGGTGATGCCGGTAACGCGAGTGGTGGTGCAGGAGGAGGAGGAGGTGCTAATACGGCGGGTGGTAATGGCCTTTCTGGGGGAGGACAGGGCGCATCTGGAACAGGTGGAACTGCTTCCGCAAAAACCAATGGCGGGGGAAATGTCGGTGGCGGTTCTTCTGGCGGCACTTCAGGCAATGGTGTTAATGGTGGCAGTGGTGCTGGTACAGGGGGAGCAGGTTCTGGTGGTGCGGCTGGTGGTGTAGGGGGTGGCGCTAATGCGGGCACAGTAGGTTCCGGAACTGACTCGGGTGGTGGTGGTGCGGGAAATGCCGCTGGTGGTGGTGGTGCGGGAGGCCAGCCTGGTGCAGGAGGTGGTGGAGCAATCTCAGCAAGTCTACCTGGGGGAAATGGCGGCGATGGAAAACTCGTTCTTATCTATACTGCTACTCCCCCTCTTCCCTTAAACCATACGCAAATCATCATTAATAAAGCAACAGGATACATAAACGGCAAGACTTCTGTATATATTAAATGACATGAAAACGTCTGAAATGTACATAGTTATATTTCTCATGACAATCATTGGATGGTCTGCTATTTTTATTCTTTCAGAGGTTTCAAAGTTCCTTTAAATATGCCACAAACTCTGCAAGGATTGCCAAATAAGAATGTTCCGTACCAATGGGGTTTACACATTCCATCAATCTGCACAATAGCTTCAGGAGGATACACTTTTGGGTCTAGAAGCCATCGTTTAAACTTATTCCACATCGTATAATCATACCATGCCACAGTCATCCTCAATAAAGCTACTACGAAGGTAAGCAAAATTACTATGCCCATTCAATGATATGAACGACCCATCTATCGCAGACCTTATAAATATTCTAAACTATATTAGGATGGCATCTTCGACATTCTCGGGGTTTGGGGTTCTGGCTCTAGGATTCTTTGCTTGGAAACAAGGTCTAATTTCTTTCAGTAACACACCAAAGAGTGACACTACTCCAGAGTGGGCCAGACAATTACAAGCACATTATAATGATGAAACGACTCAACTTCTTACTGAGATTCGAGACGGAATGCGGCGACTTATTGAATATATGAACAAACAAGGGCAGAATATCGAAAAGATAATCTACCGAAACGAGGAAGTTGATAAATATGGCGTAAAAATACGAAAATCATGACTTTCAATAACATAATCCTCGCAATTCAGGCATTCCTTGCTATTATAACCTTAGTAGTGGCAATTATGACGTATCGTACCCGTAAGGCGATACAAGAGATTCATTTATCACTTAATAGTAGGCTTGATGCCCTTTTGAAGTCTGAAAAGGCTATTTCAAAGGAAGAAGGACGTAACGAACCAAGAATATGACCGATACTCCTCTCGGAATTAATAATGGCCAAACAATAATACCTATGGGCTTTGGTGGCGTACCCCGTCGTGTTGATCCTAGAGATTTTGAGCTAGGCTCATATCAAATTCCTGCAGTCATTCCTCCTGTGTTTATGCCAGATGTTTCTACCATTCCTGTATACATGCAAGGGACATATCCGACATGTGGGGGACATGCAGGAGCATTCTTTGCATCATTACTCCAGACACATAAAAGTGGAAATATTACATCATTCTCACCTAAATATCTTTGGGATGAGATTAAACAGATAGACGGCTTTCCCCTCAATGATGGAACGGATATGACTTCAATCTTAAAGTCATTGACTAAGACAGGAGACTGCCTTTCAGAACTACTCCCTAATGATTTAGGAGCATCATTGCAGACGTACTCAGATATCTCAAATGTGACACTCGCAATGCAAAATAACGGACAACAGAATCTTATAAAAAACTATGCCTTCACGAATACGCCAACGATGGCACAGATAAAGGAGGCTATCTACTTAAATAAAGCAGTCCTAGCACTTATAGATATCGGTGATGGATTCTGGCTACCTGACTGGGCGCACGTTCTTCCTATTAAACTCGGTAATCCTGTAGGACACCACTTCATTACCCTATGGGGGTATGATGAGACTAGGATATGGTTCCGCAATTCATGGAGTACTTCTTGGGGTATTAAAGGAGATGGCTATTTTGACAGCACGTACGTTCCCCATGTCTTAGAGATAGGAACAGCAATAGCCCTTCCTAACCAATTTATCTTTACCAAGGATATGCAACGAGGAGACGCGAATAACGATATTCTTGAACTTCAACGAAGACTCGGTGTAGCACCTGATAGTGGATTTTTTGGGCCAATTACCTTAGCTGCTGTCAAAGCATTCCAAATAGCTCATAACATAACCCCTGTAAGTGGCTATGTCGGCGTAAAAACTCGTACTGTTTTGAACACATTCTAACTGTGGATATTCTTATTGCAGTTTGCCTAAAAAGTGAAATACTCTAGGCATTAATAGACGAGCTAACAACTTAATATGTTACCAGGAATGAAAACGTATATAGCGGCCGCTATCGGTGCGCTCTATGCTATCTTTGCGTTTCTTACAGGCCATATTGACGCAAATGGCGCAGTGCAGTTGATTGAGGTTGCAGCAGTAGGTGCAGGTCTTCGCGCAGCAGTTACTCCGTAATAAGCTTTCACGTGTAACGTCTAAGTGCAGAGACGGGTTCGTGTGTACAAGCTTGTAAGGCGACCCCTTTACTTGCCGGAAGGACACATGAGCCCATCCCTGCGCTTAGGCACAGGCTATAGTTGCAGCAGGTGGGTCGAACCTACGGTAGCTGTAGTTACATAAATTACTTAACCTTAAAATTAAACATGAAAAAAATCTTAACTTTTGCGGTCTCAGGTCTCGCTACCCTCATAGTAGGTGCTGGTATGGCTTCCGCAATGACCGTCACCAATGTCCTTTTCGACAATGGTGCTGGTAATGTAGGTGTGAGTGGAGGTGGGCAGGTAGAAATGCACGCTTTCGTCACTTCTGGAGTAAATGAGAATGTTCAGGCAGTATTCGTGAAGTTTCCAGGTGCAGGCGGCCTTGCTCAGCAAGGCCAGTGCTACACCGTTAACCCTCCTAAGCTCGGTGAAAGTCCAGTAAACGGATGGGATGTATCTGTCCCAGTAACGGCTCCTCTTTACGAGGGTTCGTGGCCGGTAGTCGTAGCAATCCACGGCATCAACGGTAACGGTGATGCAACGGATAGTCAGTGCACCGAAGCGGCAGTAACTACGTCTCCGCAATTCGATAATCGTATTATCGTAAGCGGTGGACTCTCTAGTGGCACTCTTACCACCAATTCAGGAGGTACAGGAACAGGAGGTACGGGTACTTCAGGTAACACTCTTGAGCAGTTGCTTTCGATTCTTATCGCTAAGCTAACGCCAACAACGCCTCCAGCTCCGACAGTCTCAGCATCTTGTACGGCTTTCGCACAAGCTATGTCTGGTACTGTCCAAGGTTCTCGCAATGATGCTAATGTACGTTTGCAAGGATTCTTGCTCTCTCAGGGCGAGTCTATCCCAGCTCTCGCTGCGGGTGCTTCATTCGGATTCTACGGAGTCCAGACAAGTGCAGCGGTCGCCGCATTCAATGCAGCCAATCACTGCAACTAGCTACCTCGTGGGAACAGGAAACAGCCCGCTCAGAAATGGGCGGGTTTTTCCTTAAAAGCTAACTAAATAACATGAACAACACACCGAAAGTCTGGCCTTGGGTAGTAGGAGTTATAGTCATTCTCATTATCGCCTTAGGATGGTGGTGGTTAGCATCGACTTCCACGCCGCCCACTACCTCGAATGTGAACGTCACTACTCCGCCGCCTGAGAGCACTGTCGGCAATACCACGAATGTGGAGAACTACAACTCAACAACAACGAATACGACGATAGTGAATCCGAAGAAAGCCACAACATCAACAACCACCTATTAGCTCATCTACACACCATGACACTTCTAACGCTGTTAATTGCTCTTATCGTCATAGGAATCGTAGTATACTTTGGGTTCTGGATGGTTGACGCATCAGGAATTCCATCGCCAGTGAATTGGTTAATAAAAGCTATCATTCTATTAGTTGGACTTCTATTGCTTTTCAAGTATGGCAATATACCTGGTCTGACTCTGTAATAGCGCCATTTGCTATCCCAGGATTGAGATGGTACGATAGGAAAGCGCATGTCTGATAGGTCCAATACACGAAAGTCCCCGCAAGGGGATTTTTGTGTTTAACAAGAGGCTTGAAGAGAACAGAATACATTAGAATGGTTTGCAATAGTTCGGTCAGCCCAATACGTGATGAGGAAGTACGCTAACCATATAAGAAACATAGTGATGATGAGGCCTTTAAGAAACTTCATACGCACCTTTTGCTCCCAATACTTGATGCATGTTACTTACGGTGCTGAAGTACCCATAGCTTCTCGTCATGTATAAGGCGATTTTGATGTGCTTCTCTACGCTTCATGGCAATCTCTAGTTCTAGATCTTTGAGACGTTGGTCTTCAAGAAACCACTTTTGTGACTCGGCATAAGCTGCTTTTATCTGCTCTTCAATGGTTAGTTCAGTCATATTAGTTTCCCCATCCATTTGCGCATTTTAGTAACTTAGGAACACCTTTCATACCATTAATCGTTATGAATCCACGATCCCAACGTCTATGACATGAGGGGCATAACTGTATATAGTCATCCCTCTGGCGAAGATATTTGCCACTAATATTCGCCCACTCGTATCGCCTTGGAGACTTATATGTGCAATTTTCGTTCTCACATTTGGTTGCTTTACCCCATTTATTTATCTGATAATCATGCTTTGAAGAGTAGGCGGCTTTATCTCCAACCCAAGCGTAGTTATTTCCCTTACTAGCTAAACCGATTTTAATCTTTGCCTCTTTTGTCTGCTTCCATCCAGAGATAAGACCTTGTCCCCAGGCCATACCCTTTTTTGAGCCCTTGATGAACATACCATGTGAGT
>Ga0210405_10000766_pt1 | contig 40162 bp, 38 predicted proteins | sample IncBWH11MmetaG_FD_155492 | JGI IMG/M metagenome (GOLD analysis project Ga0210405, IMG submission 155492) | Forest soil microbial communities from Barre Woods Harvard Forest LTER site, Petersham, Massachusetts, United States - Inc-BW-H-11-M | ecosystem: Environmental > Terrestrial > Soil >... | reverse complement strand
CATCCGCGAGATAAATGCCGCCCACCGAGCACAGCGCAATATAGAGGAGAACGAGAACGAGAACCCAACGCAATCGGCGACCGTGGCGCATCCTAGGACGTTGTACGAAGTCCATCTCAAGGAAGTTCCTATTGAGATTGAGATCAGAGACACCGGCGCCGGCCCGACCGCAAGTGCATTAACCACAAAGGGCACTAAGGTTCACGAAGGAAAACGTCTTCCGTCGGATTAACGTCCAGAAACCGCGCCCGTACATTCTCGCTAGGCGCTGGACACGTATCGTACCTCCCAAACACACGGTAACGGTTCCGCGCGACCAAGTCGTAGGCCCAGTCCCGAAGCCGTCGCGGCAGCCATACCAGCACCGCGGCCCCGGCCCGCCAAATCCCGCCGATTTCTCGCATCACAAACAAAACCGCGTCTGACCGCGCCAGCAGCGCCTCGTCTCCGTCGCAATCAACGACGACGTACACAGTATCGAGATCCGCCGCATTCAGCCGATGCCGCGTGAGCATCCGCTGCGCGAACCCGCTCTGCAGCGACGCAAAACGAAAATCGCCCTTGGCGTCGTGTCGGAGAATAAACTGTACGCCTCGATTGCAGAGTCCGCAGACACCATCGTAGAGAAAGATCGCTTTGCTCACTGGTTGACTTTAGCATCACGATGCCGGCCCGATAGAAACCTCTTCCATCCTCGCAGCCGAAAAGCTGGATGACAGGCACGTTGCTCGTGTTCCGCTCCGGATTTAAGTCCATTGTTGAGCAACCAAACGGCTCTCCCGGACTACAATTTCCTAAGGAGGCCTCCCATGCATCTCCGCAAGTTTCCGTGGTTCGTACTCGCAACCTCCTTCCTCGCGTGGGCCGCGTCTGCAAATCTGAACGTGCAGATCAGGGAATACGACGTGCCCACTCCGAAGTCGCGGCCGCATGATCCCGCGCTCGCGCCCGACGGCTCGCTGTGGTACACGGGCCAGGGAGCCAACAAGCTCGGACGCCTGGATCCCAAGACAGGCGCATTCAAGGAATACCCGTTAAAGACTCCCGCTTCCGGTCCTCACGGTCTGGTCGCCGACAAGGACGGCAACATCTGGTTCACGGCGATCTCCGGAGGATACGTGGGTAAGCTCGATCCGAGGTCGGGAGAGATTACAGAATATCGCCCATCCGACGGAACCAAAATCGATCCACACACGCCCGCCTTTGATCACGATGGCGTTCTCTGGTTCACCAACGAAGAGACGAATTACATCGGCCGTATCGATCCCAAGACTGGCAAGATGACGCTCGTGAAAGTACCGACAGCGCACGCCGTGCCCTACGGGATCGTCATCCTCGAAAACAACACTCCGTTCTTCTGCGAGTTTGGGACCAACAAGCTGGCCGCCGTAGATCCGAAGACCATGACCATCCACGAATACACGCTGCCCAACGCGAGCGCGCGTCCGCGGCGCCTCGCGCTGGCCCCCGATGGATCGATCTTCTACACGGACTATGCGCGTGGTTATCTGGGCCACTTCGATCTTACGTCCGAAAAATTGCTGAAGGAATGGCCGTCGCCCGGAGGGGCAGGTTCGGAGCCTTACGGAATCGCTACGACCGAAGGCGCAGTCTGGTACAGCGAGTCCGGTGTCACACCGAATACGCTGGTCAAGTTCGATCCAAAATCAGAGACCTTCGCCGTCAGGCAGATTCCTTCTGGCGGCGGCACCGTGCGCAACATGGTAGCTACGCCGGATCGCCAGCTTTATCTAGCCTGCAGCGGAGTAAACAAGGTGGCGGTGGTCGAGACGGGACGGTAGAACTTCTGAGAAGGAAGCTACAGCCGGTTAGGAAATTGTGTAGTCTTCTTACGGTGTCATCCTGAGCGGCGTTGTTTGCCGCGAAGGACCTATGAACTCCCTCACTGCGCCGATGCTGCCAGCGAGTTGCATAGGTCCTTCGCCGCAAAGGACGCGGCTCAGGATGACATTGTCACGGATTACAGTAAAAAGCGAAGAGTTCTAAAGACCCAGATCCACCAGACCTCTTTACTCATACCGCAGCGCTTTCATCGGGTCCACGCGCGACGCGTAGCGCGCCGGCAAAGCACAGGCAACGGCCGACACTGTAACCAGCAACGCCGTCCCCGCCAGCAGAATCAAGGGGTCCCGCGCATCCCCCTGCGCCCACTTTTGCACTACCGAGTTCAGCCCAATAGCCAGCACCAGCCCAGCCGTGATCCCGCTCCCCACACTCACGACCGTTGATGCGAACACGATCCTCAGCACGTGCCCTCGTCCCGCGCCCAGCGCCATGCGAATCCCGAACTCATTCGTGCGCTGCACCACGCTGTACGACACCACACTGTAAAGCCCAACGGCCGCTAGGGCTAACGCCAGCACCCCAAAGACCCCAAAAATCCACGCCGCCAGGTGTTCCTGCTGCCACTCCTGCTCATCGGAAATCCAGGTGTCGAGATCCTCAACCTCGCTGAACGTTTGCTGCTCCGGGTTCACCGCCGCCATTTGCTGTCGTATCGTATGCAGCAGCATCAGCGGAGGCACGTCGGCCCTCACCAGGATTTGCGTCCACTGCCGCAAGCTCAGCGTGTAAGGAAGGTATATCGCCGGTTTGACTGGCTCGAGGAGTCCATCGTCCTTGGCGTCGTCGACCACACCAACAATCTGCAGCCATGAATCCGCCAGCTTCGGCACCGACAAGATCAGCGGCGGACGCTCTTCAAACCCCGGCACCTTCAGCGAGTGTCCGACCGCGTTGCCATCAGGAAAATATCGCTGAGCCAGCGTCCGATTGATCACTGCCACCAGCGCCGCACGATGGTTCTCCGCTTCATCCCACACGCGCCCTTCCAGCAACGGAATCCGCAGTGCCGCAAAGTATCCTTCACTCACGGAGTTGACCAGTCCCATCTGTTCTTCCACCGCAGGTCTGCCGAGAATTTCGAACCGCAGATTGTCACCGCTGTGTGGAGGCGTAGCATTCGTCGAGATCGCCGTCATCGTGACTCCCGGCGTCTCCGCTACCTTCGCGCGCAATTGCTCGAAATAAGCGTTCCGCGACTCCCATGTGATAAACGTGTTCTCGTGCAGCGGCACTCCCACGGAGATCACATTGTGCGGATCGTATCCCAACCGTGTGTGCAGCAGGCGGAGAAATCCCTCCATCGCCGACCCCGCACCCGCCAGCAGCAACAGCGTCAGGGCGATCTGTCCCGCAATTAATGCATCGTACGTCCTGCGCCCATGGACGCTACCTAACACGCGGCGCGCACTTGACTGCATCATATGACCGACCTGCGTGCGCGAAAGGCGCAATGATGGCCCCAACCCGAACAGAACTCCCGTTGCCAGAGCGACACCGACGCAGAATAGCAGCACCGGCAGGTTGATATTGATCACCACCTCCGGCGCAAATGCGTCTCGAGGCAAAACGACCCTCATGCCTGCCAGAATTCCATACGCCGCCACAACTCCCAGTCCCGCTCCCATGGTCGCGAGCAGCAGCGACTCAGTCAGCAGTTGCCGCACGATGCGCCGCCGCTGGGCTCCGATCGCTGTCCTTACCGCCAGCTCATGCTGTCGCGCCGTTCCTCGCGCCAGTAACAGAATCGAAACGTTCCCGCATCCGATCGCCAGCAGCAGCGCCACCGCCCCGAACAGCAGATACAGCGTCCCACTAATTCCGCGTCTCACCCACGCATTCAAGTCCTCCACCTTCACTTTGAAGTGCTCGGGGAAATGTTTCGGCATGTCTCGCGCGAACTGCTCCAGCAAGGGCTGGAGCACCGCATTCGCCTGCTCGTGCGTCACCCCTGGCTTCAGCCGTACATTGACAAGGTTCGTCCGCGCCGGATCCTGTGACAACTTGAGGGGCCGGTAGACATCGGCGCTGTACCAGGTGAATCGCGGCGCCGCGACTCCCACGATCAGATAATCCTTCCGATCCAGTTGCAGCGTCTTTCCCACCGCATCCGGATTTCCCAGAAAATGTTTTTGCCAGAACTTGTAGCCAATCACGACCACCGGCTGCGGATCCTCTCCATCGATTGCATCCGACGGCAGCAGCCCGCGTCCCAGCACAGGAGGCACGCCCAGATCCGTGAAGCCAGTTGAGATCAATCCCACCACGTTCACGTTCTCCGGAACTTCCGGTCCGGTCAGCGTCATGGCGTGGAAATCCATTGCTAACACGCTCTCGATCACGCTCAACTGCCGCAGTTGCCGGATCTGTGGACCGTTCAAGTTTGCCCAATCGTCCGTCCCCGACTTGCTCTCCATCGTCAGCCGCACGATCCGGTCCGCATTCGGATACGGATACGGATTCATCAACGCCGCATAGATCACGCTGAACACCGCCGTAGTCGCGCCAATGCCAAGCGCCAGCGAAATGAGCGCCGTGAGCGTGAATCCCGGATTCTTGATGAATTGCCGCAGCGAATAGCGAATATCCTGAAGCAGACCCTGCATAACTAGCTCCTGTCAGGTATGGACAATAGTTTTATGTGGGGACAGCCGCCCTCGGCTGTCCGCCGAGCGCAAGCTCGGTTTCTTTCCCGCTTAGACGTCCCAAAACAAAAATGGCGCAAAGCCCAAAGGCCTGCGCCACTAATTTCGCTCTATACCTTCAGAATATCAAATTGGCCCTATTCAACCGGCAAGCTTTTGAAAAATATTTCCGCCTTGAAATGAGCAACTTAGCTCAAAAACCTCGCGAAAAGGGTATTGACAAGATTTTGGCCCGCAGCGCCTACCCGGCAAGCAGCGCCACTCCGCCGGCCACCAACACCGCCGCAATCCACCGTCTCCGATCCACTCTCTCATGCAGAAAGATCTTCGCAGCAAACGCGTTTCCGATAAACGTCAGCGAGGCTGCGGCCGGAGCCACCAGGCTCACATCACCCCACGACAAGGCGAACAGCAGGCTGAAGAAGGCCACCGCCATCGCCGTAACACCCAGGAAGAAATTTGAATTCGATAGCACCCGCCCAACCACCGTCCACACGCCAGAGCGCTTCACAATCGCGTGCACGTCGCCTACCTGCTTCATCGCCCGCGCAATCAGAATGTCGCCCACGACCGAGAAGAATACGACGACCAGAATCCCGCTCCACGTGTAGAGGTGCCTCATGACTCGGCTCCAGTCGACGCGGCGGAAGCGTGCCCGGGTACCCCGCTTCTCGCCTCTTTTGCGAGTAGCGGGGATTCTGAATTCGCATCAGGATGTTGCGCCGTCAACGCCGGGCCTCCCGCCACAAATCCCACTCCTCCAGAGATGAGCGCGATCCCCAGCCAGCGCAGCGGGCTCACCTGTTCATGCAGTGCGAACTTGGCCACCAACGCGAGCAATACATATCCCAGGGAAGTCGCAGGTAAGACATAAGTCAGATCGGCCCATGAGAGCGCATTCATGTAGGAAGCAAAGAAGGCCAGCAACAAAACAATTCCCACCGCCACCCAAGGATTGAGAATGGCCAGGATGACGCCCTGCAGATGATGGATGGAAATCGTACCGGTTTGCTTCATCCCGTGGGAGAGCATGGAGTCGCCCGCCGCTGCAAAAACGGTTACTCCAGCCAGGACAAGATACTTGCGGAAGGTCACGTAAATCAGATCTCAGTTCCCAGTTGTCAGTTCTCAGCGAGCGTCGTTCCGATCTCAAATCCTGAGAACTGAGAACCGAGAACTGCACTTAATCCGTCATCCCGACGCTCGCCGGTCTGGCCGCGGCGGCCTGAGCGTGCTGCTTCACCAGTTTGTTGCGGGCCGCACGCAGCTTCAGGAACGTCTTGGCTTCCTTGTACAGCCGCTTGCGCTCGCCGCTGTCAAACACCGCTTTCCTCAAGATGCGGAAAACAGCTTTTGGACGGAAATAATATTCGTCGTAAAACCGGTGCACGGCGCCGAGGATGTCATCGGCCGGCAGGCCCGGATACTGTATGTGCGCCAACTGGTGTCCGCCTTCGTCCACCATCTTGTTGTCGCCGACCATGAACCCGTTTTTCACTACGTGGTCGTAGAGCTCGGTGCCCGGATACGCGTGCGCCACAGAAACCTGGATCGTCTCCACATCGAGTTCTTTGGCGAAAGCGATTGTGTTGTTGATCGTCTGATGCGTTTCGCCCGGCAGCCCCAAAATGAAGTCGCCGTGAACCACCAGCCCAAGCTTGTGGCAATCTTTCGTGAACTGTCGCGCCCGCTCGACCGTCGCGCCCTTCTTGATGTTTTTCAAAATCTGGGGATCGCCCGACTCGTAGCCTACAATCAGCAGCCGGCATCCCGCTTCCTTCATCGCCTTCAGCGTTTCGTAGTCGGTCGTAACACGCGATGTGCAAGACCACGTCAGCCCCAGCGGTTTCAGCTTGGCGCAGAGTTCGATCGTCCGTGCCTTCTGGATATTGAAGGTATCGTCGTCGAAAAAGAACTCCTTCACCTCGGGCCACTTCTCCTTCACCTGAGCCATCTCTCGCGCGACATCATCCGTCGAGCGCTTCCGCCACGGATGTCCGCTTAATGTTTGCGGCCACAAGCAGAACGTGCACTGCGCCGGACATCCGCGCGTCGTGTACAGCGAAACGAACGGATACAGCAAGAACGGTACGTTGTACTTGGTCACGTCGAGATCGCGCTTGTAGATCTCGGTCACGTGCGGGAGCGAGTCCAGATCCTGAATCTGCGGCGCGTCCGGATTGTGCACAATCTGCCCGTCCTTCAGGAACGACACGCCCGGAATCTCCTCCAACGGCTTGCCCTTGGCGTAGTCCACGACCGAGTAGTCGAACTCTTTGCGGCAAACGAAATCGATTTCAGGACATTCCCTCAAAGACTTCTCGGGCAATACGGTCACGTGCGGTCCTACGAATGCAATCTTGATCTTTGGATTCGCGCCCTTGATCGCGCGTGCCAGCAGGATGTCCCCTGGAAATCCCGGTGTCGACGTGAACAGTACCAGAAAATCGTAATCCTTCGCGATTTGGACGGTCTCCTCGCCCGACACGTGATGTGGCGGCGCATCCAGCAACCGCGCCTCTTCCAGCATTCCCGCCGGATAGGCAAGCCATACCGGGTACCAGTAACTCTCGATTTCGCGGGTGGCGGGCCAACGGGAGCCAGCGCCCCCGTCAAAGTTTTCAAACGAAGGAGGATTTAAGAACAGCGTTTTTAAAGGCATAGGTTGTCGATGTACCACTATTTTAGCATCCAGACAGGGTCCCACTCTGGGCACCCCGTACTGCCGCAGGTTCCCCACTCTCTTCTAAATTGAGCCTAAGTTCTTGATTTCAATGTATCGGGTTTGGGATGAAAAGCAAATCCTGTGGGTGCGAACGGCCCTTTCTTGCAGCGAATGGCGAGAAAACGCTCCCAGCGGGGACAGCAGAAACTGCGTTATTGGCCCTGGTTGGGTACCGGGACGCGGAATGTTACGCCGCGATCGTCATTCGCCTTTTCTGTCGCGATCATGTCCAGATCGGCTAAAGGAATCTTCTTCGTACGCTGAGCGGAATAGCTCCAGAGCGTCTGTCCGACAATGGCGTAGTTGCTGACCTCTTCCCGATGCTGATCGCGAAAGACCAAGACGGTCGCGGGAACAGGTTCTTGCGACTGGCTGGCATTGTCATACGCAGGGCGTCGTTCCGAAGAGCGCGGAGCATAGGCATCCTGATCGCCGTCCGCGTCTTCCTCACGCATCATCCGCTGCTCTTCCAGATTCTGCTGGTTCCACTGGTTCGCGATCTCGTACTGCCGATAGTAGTCCTGGTCGAAGCGGCGATCTTCGTCGTCCCACGAACTCCACAGCCACGGATCGTACCAACCCCAGCCCCATGCCCACGGAGAACCCCATCCCCAATTCCAGCCATTGCGGAAACCGAATCGATTGAAATCGTGATGATGACCGTGGAATCCAGGATCGTGGAAGGAACGGTGTGAGAAGCCTCGATTGAACGATTGATTGAACCCGCGAGAGAACCCAGGTCTGGAGGGCATGCTGCCAGAATGCACGACACTGAAGGAGCGTCCGCCACCGATATGCCCGCCGCCAGCATGGCCGGTAAAGCCACCGGCATGCATTCCGCCGCCGGCGTGGCCTCCTCCGCCATGCCCGCCCCCGCGCTGCGCCCACAAGGGCACGGCAAACAGAAGTCCCAACGCCGCGATGGCCATCAGGCGACGCATACAGCCCCTATTATAGCTCCATTCCGGACGTTCGTACGATTTTCTCGCCTAGGGGTGCCCCATCCTTGGCCCGCGCTCTTTGCGGAACAGGGTGGGGATTTTGACTTTCTTTGTTGTTAGCAATGAACGGGGATGAGCTTCCTTCGTGACCTTCGTGGTTAGACAAAGCATTTACCACGAAGGTCACGAAGGTGCACGAAGGAAATCAAAGTCAGTGGATGACGTGGTTGGTGCGCAGTTGCATCTTCACGGCGACCGACAGCCGCCGGATGCCTTCACGAATTTGCTCCGGCTGGGAGTGCGAGAAATTCAGTCGCATATGCCGCCCACCCTCTTGATCGTTGTTCGGATAGAAGCAGTCTCCCGTCACAAACGCTACGTTTTCGGCAAGGGCCGCCCGCAGCAGTGCCTGTGCGTCGGTACCTTCTGGCATCGTTACCCACAGGAAGAGACCGCCCTTGGGATGTGTCCATGTGACTTCGTGCGGGAAGTAGTCGTGCAGTGCCTGCAGCATGGTGTCGCGCCGCTCGCGATAGACCTGGCGGATCAGCTTCACGTGCTGATCGAGGAAGCCGTCGCGCGCAACTTCGTACGCCACGTATTGATTGAAAGTGGAAGTATGCAGGTCCGCGGCCTGCTTGAGCTGCACGAGTTTGCTGATAACGTCTTCCGGCGCAACAATCCAGGCCAGCCGGATTCCGGGCGCGAGCGTCTTCGAGAATGTGCTCAGATAGATGACGTTGCCGAGAGTGAATCCATTGTCGCGGCGCACATTCACCCGATCAAGCACCACCAGCGGTGAGATGTGTTCGCCTTCGTAACGCAACTGCCCATAGGGATCGTCTTCGATGATCGGAATGCCGTACTTGTCGGCTAGCAGGATGAGCTGATGCCGGCGCCCCTCCGACAATGTGACGCCCGCAGGATTCTGAAAGTTGGGCAGCACGTACATGAATTTCGGTCCCGCGCGCAAGCTTGCATCGAGTTGCTCGGTCTGGAGTCCGTCTTCGTCGACCGGGACAGGAACGTACTGAGCCCCGTAAACGCTGAATGCCTGCAGCGCACCCAGATACGTGGGCGCTTCGACCAGGATGCGGTCTCCACGATTGATCAGTAGTTTTCCGATGAGATCGAGCGCCTGCTGGGAGCCCGATGTGATCAGGACGTTGTCAGCTGTGGACAGAATCCCGTAGCGCGCAAGGTTGTGGGCAATCATCTCGCGCAGCGGCTGATAGCCTTCGGTCGTCCCGTACTGCAACGCTTGAGCGCCATGCTCGGAGAGAACTTTATGGCACGCCTCTTCGAAACGCTGGACCGGGAAGACGTCAGGAGCCGGCAGGCCGCCACCGAACGAGATGATTTCCGGCCTCTGCGTGACCTTCAGCAGCTCGCGAATGGCGGAACTTTTGATTCCCAGGGTGCGCTGCGCATACCGCGACTTCCAGAGCGTCGACATGCCTGATCCTCTCGCCGCGGTCCTTTGAGACCTGCGGGCATTTCCTCACTCCACTGCAGCAGGGGGCGAGACGCCTCCGCCACAGCCGGCGAGACTCCGGCGCTACCTCTAGCTTAGTCCTCACCGACCAATTCAGGCTCGACCGATACGTGCACATGTGGATGCGTATGCGTCCCGTTCTCTTGTGCATCCACCACCGCGATCGCAGCCACGTTGACCACTTCTTCCACAGTTGCAGTGCGCTGCAGTACGTGGACTGGCCGGCTCATGCCCATCAGAATCGGCCCGATCAACTCTCCGCCGCCGACCTTCGCCGCCAGTTTGCACGCCAGGTTGGCCGAGGCCAGGTCGGGGAAGATCAACACATTCGCCCCGCCCTTCAGCGAACTGAAAGGATAGAGCTCTTTGATCAGCTCGGGAGACACCGCCTCGTCGGCCATGATTTCGCCGTCGATAATCAGCGTCGGATCCGCATATTTGATGAGTTCAACCCCCTTGCGGACTTTCGCGCAGATCGGATGATCTACGCCGCCGAAGCTGGAGAATGACAGCATGGCCACCCGCGGCGTCAGGTCAAAGCGTCGCGCCATGTGCGCGGTGCACAATGCGATTTCGACCAGATCCTCCGCTGTCGGCTCGATGTTCACGCTGGTATCGGCCATGAAGAATACTTCTCCCTTGCGGGCGATGGCGGCGTAGCAGCCGGAAACCCGGTGGAGCCCTTCGCGCATGCGCACGATCTGCAGCGCCGGACGGATCGTGTCTGGGTAGTGCTGTGTCACACCCGAGACGAGCGCGTCAGCGTCTCCCATGCGTACCATCATCGATCCGAAGACATTCCGGTTGTTGATCAATAACTCGGCCTCTTGCAGGGTGACACCTTTGCGCTGGCGCAGCCGGAACAATTCGAGCAAATAGGGTTCGCGATGCCGGGAGGTGAGCGGATCGACGATCTGCATGCCCTCAAGATTCACCCCCAGCTCGCGAGCGCGGGCCTGAATCTTCGCTGCATCGCCCAGCAGAATCGGCTTCCCGATCGCCTCTTCGACCAGCGCGTGGCAGGCGCGAAGGATCTTCTCGTTGTCTCCTTCGGGGAATACGACTTGTTTCGGATTGGCCTGAGCCTTGTGAATCATGGTGCGTGCAACTTCGTAGGCCTTGCCCAGTCTCCGCTCCAGTTGTGCGCGGTATGTTTCCAGATCGACGGGTTCCTGGGCGACTCCGCTGCGCATCGCGGCTTCCGCGACCGCTGAGGCTTCCCACATCAACACGCGCGGATCGAATGGCTTCGGAATCAGATACTCGCGGCCAAACTGCAGGCGGGGTACGCCATAGGCGCGGCAGACGGAATCGGGGACATCTTCTTTCGCCAGATTCGCCAGCGCGCGCGTGGCGGCCAATTTCATCTCTTCGTTGATAGCAGTCGCACGCACATCAAGCGCTCCGCGGAAAATGAAGGGAAATCCAAGAACATTGTTGACCTGGTTGGGATAGTCGGAACGGCCCGTTGCAATGATGACGTCCGGCCGGCTTGCCTTGGCTTCTTCGTAGATGATTTCCGGATCAGGATTCGCCATGGCGAAGACAATCGGATCCGGGGCCATGGACCGGATCATGTCGCCATCGATCGCGCCCTTCACGGAAAGCCCGGCAAAGACATCGGCGCCGACCATTGCTTCGGCCAGCGTGCGCATTTCGGTTTCCTGCGCGAAGCGCTCTTTGTATTTGTTCATTCCGTCCTTGCGGCCCGTGTACACCACGCCCTTGGTGTCGCAGAGGATGATGTTCTCCTTGCTCACACCCAGGCGGACGTAGTGTCCGGCGCAGGCAATGCCCGCAGCGCCGGCGCCTTTAAAGACCACGCGGACCTTGCTGATGTCTTTCCCGACGACTTCCAAAGCATTCAGCAGCGCTGCGCCCGAGATGATGGCCGTTCCATGCTGGTCATCGTGGAACACAGGAATCTTCATCGTCTTGCGCAGGGTCTCCTCGATCTGAAAGCAATCGGGCGCCTTGATGTCTTCCAGGTTGATTCCGCCGAACGTCGGCTCAAGCAACTGGCACAGCTTGATGATCTCTTCGGGATCGTGGCTGTTCACCTCGATATCAAACACGTCCACGTCGGCAAATCGCTTGAAGAGCACGGCCTTGCCCTCCATGACGGGCTTGCCGGCGAGGGCTCCGATGTCGCCGAGTCCGAGCACCGCCGTTCCGTTGCTGAGCACCGCCACCAGGTTGCCGCGGCCCGTGTATTTAAATGCGTCCTGCGGATTCTTTTGGATCTCGAGGCAGGGCTCGGCTACTCCCGGCGTATAGGCCAGGCTGAGGTCGCGTTGGGTTCGACACGGTTTGGTCGGTGTGATTTCAATCTTTCCGGGGCGCGGCCCATTGTGATAATCGAGGGCCTGCTGCTTGCTGATTAACATGATTGCCTCCGAACTGTGAATCGGATCCGCGCTGTATGTAACTGCGCAGCAGAAACCTTATTCCTTCGGGCTGCGCCGCCACATAGGCACGCACGGATTCCAGCTGTGAACATCTTTCTGGAAATCGCGTCCCGCATGGGTGGCGCCCACGCCGCTCAACTCCTCTACCGGAGATTTCAGCAACTCGGTGATGTAATTCTCGATCTGCTCGCGAATGCGAGGCTCCTGCAGCGCGGCCAGCAGATCTGGTCTCTCAATGTGGGTGAACCCGCCGCACAGCGGGCACTTTACAACGTCATCGTTAACCATGGTCACCCTCGATACTCGGGAAATCGGCAAAGAACGGTGCCGCTCCGCACCCTTGGTCTTTGCTTATCCATTAGAGGCCGGTAGTGGTTTTGGGACAGTGACAAGCGTCGCGGGAGATTGTGATTGGGATCACAGAAGGAGTTGCGAAGGCAGCGCTGAGAGTCAGGACGATGAGCGTAAATGGGGAATATTACGTCAACCATTGGGGGCGTATCATTGTGAGCAACTGATTAGAGGCGTGCCCTGGAGATCTTGCAGATGGGAGGCATCTATGAAGACCATCGCTGCGATCGTTTTACTGTCCTGCGCGTTCGGTCAGGATAAGGCGAACTCTTCCGTGATCCTGCGCACTTGTTTCCGTGATCGGGAATCCCGCCTCTACTAAAGTAATCGCGTGAACGTTTACGTCGATTCCACTTCCCTGTTACCATCATTGGTTTACCAATCCATCGGAAACGCATTCTGATTACGCCTTCATAAATCTATCGGAGGAGACATGGCAATTAAAGTTGGGATTAACGGTTTCGGACGCATTGGACGCAACGTGTTGCGGGCTTCGCTCAAGGATCCGAACCTGGACTTTGTGGCAGTTAACGATTTGACCGACCCCAAGACGCTGGCTCACCTGCTCAAGTACGACTCGGTGCTGGGCAACCTGCCAAATCAAGTTTCGGCGGGAGCGGACAGCATCACGGTGGATGGCAAGACCATCAAGGTATTCAAAGAGAAGGATCCGGCGGCGCTGCCCTGGGATTCTGTGGGCGCGCAGGTCGTGATCGAGTCGACTGGGCGCTTTACCGACGCCAACGACGCCAAAAAGCATTTGCGCGGGCCTGTAAAGAAAGTCATCATTTCGGCTCCGGCGAAGAATGAAGACGTCACGGTTGTGCTGGGCGTCAATCACGAGAAGTATGATGGCGCGAAGCACCATGTCATTTCGAACGCCTCATGTACCACGAACTGTCTGGCACCCGTCGCCAAGGTTCTTCAGGACGAATTCAAGATCGTCTGTGGGACGATGACGACGATTCACTCCTACACCAACGACCAGGTGATTCTCGACTTTCCGCACAAAGACCTGCGGCGTGCGCGTGCCGCTGCACTCAACATGATTCCGACTTCCACCGGAGCAGCCAAGGCGCTGAAGCTGGTGATTCCGGAACTGGGCGGCAAGGTCGACGGATTCTCGATGCGCGTGCCGACGCCCAACGTTTCGGTGGTCGACTTCGTGGTATGGGTGGAAAAGAAAACGATCAAGGAAGAAGTGAATGCTGCCCTGAAGAAGGCGACCGAATCGGGACCGTTGAAGGGATACCTTGGCTACGAAGAACATGAGTTGGTGTCGTCTGACTACAAGGGCGACTCGCGCTCCTCGATCGTCGATGCACCCTGTACGATGGTGGTCGGCGGCAACTGCGTGAAGGTGATCTCCTGGTACGACAACGAGTGGGGATACTCCTGCCGCGTGCGCGACCTGATCAACTACATAGCCAGCAAGGGCCTGTAAACGCTGTAGTGTGGCGCGGGCACTCCTGCCCGCGCTGCCTGCAGTGCCGGGACCGACTGCGCGGGCAGGAGTGCCCGCGCCACACACATCAGGAAGAGGACTCCAGCCATGTCCAAGCTTTCCATTCGTGATCTCCCGCTCGATGGCAACCGCATCTTCATGCGCGTCGACTTCAATGTACCGCTTGAAGACGGCCGCGTCATGGACGATACCCGCATCCGCGAAACTCTTCCCACCGTCGAGTACGCGCTGCGGCATGGGGCGCGGCTGATCCTTGCCTCGCACCTCGGCCGGCCCAAAGGCAAGCCCAATCCGAAGATGAGCCTGAAGCCTGTTGCCGAGCGGCTGCGCATGCTGCTCGACAAGGAACTGGCGCGCGGCGAAAACGTCGGCTTCTGTCCTGAGTGTGTCGGGCCAGAGGCGGAGGAAGTCGCCACCCAACTGGAAAAGGGACAGACGCTGTTACTGGAGAACCTTCGCTTCCATGCCGAAGAGGAAGCCAACGACCCCAAGTTTGCACGGCAGTTGGCGAACCTTGCCGAGTACTACGTGAATGACGCGTTTGGCTCGGCGCACCGCGCACACGCTTCCACCGAAGGCATCACCAAGTTCATGAAGCAGTGCGCTGCCGGGCTGCTCATGGAGAAGGAACTGAAATACCTGGGCAAGGCACTGCAGCATCCGGAAAAACCGTTTGTGGCAATTCTGGGTGGCGCCAAGGTCAGCGACAAGATCGGCGTCATCAAGAATCTGCTCACTAAGGTCAACGTGCTGATCATCGGTGGTGGCATGGCTTACACATTCCTCAAGGCGCAGGGCCTGGAAATCGGCAAGTCGCTGCTCGAAGCCGATAAAGTTGATCTGGCCAAAGAATTGTTAGCCGATGCCAAGAAGCGCAAGGTCAAGCTGCTCCTGCCGGTCGATCACGTAGTTGCGATAAAGCCCGAGCCAAATGCGGTCGTCCAGCAAATCGGCGAAGGCCAGCCGATTCCTGCCGACAAGATGGCGCTCGATATCGGTCCGAAGTCGATCGAACTTTTCTCGGAGGAAATTTTCGATGCGCGGACGATCGTTTGGAACGGGCCGATGGGCGTGTTTGAAGTACCCGGATTCTCCAAGGGCACTTTCAAGATCGCTCATGCGGTTGCGGACAATGGAGGCGCGATTTCGATCGTCGGCGGCGGTGACTCGGTCGCAGCTGTGAAAGCGGCGAATGTCGCGGACAAGATCACGCACATCTCGACCGGAGGCGGGGCATCGCTGGAGTTCCTGGAAGGTCAGAAGCTGCCGGGAGTGGAAGCGTTGACTGAGAAGAAGTAGGAAACCAGTTCTCGGTTCTCAGTTTTCAGAATTTCTCTCATGACTAGTCTTGAAAGGGCGCGGCTTCAGCCGCGCCGTCTAATGCCAGAAGAAATACGGGCTTCAGCACCTGAGGGAAGCCGCATGGTCAGGGGAACCTCCTCGGTGAAACCAACATTCGGAACTTGTAAGTTGTCGCATAAATGCTGCCGCCGATGGAAAGTCGAACCTCAGGGGCTAAAGCCGGATATTTCCCGGGCACTCGTAGCGGCGCGGCTGTAAGCCGCGCCCTTTCAAGACAATTCCGACATCGGTCTCAGCATGACGCGGAAAGTCTTAACTGAGAACTGACAACTGAGAACTTCTTTATGCGACTTCTGCTGGGCGGTCAGAAAATCATCGAGATTGACGGGCCGGGCGACATCATCAAAGAAACCACCGAGGCGATCGTGAACGCGGCCAACTCTTCGCTGCTCGGCGGAGGCGGCGTTGATGGGGCGATTCATCGTGGTGGAGGATCTGCCATTCTGTCCGAGTGCCGTCAGATCGTCAGCAAGATTGGACGGTTGCCCGCTGGCCAGGCCGTGATTACGACGGGCGGAAAGCTTCCCGCGAAGCATGTGATCCACACCGTAGGCCCAGTTTATCGCGGCGGAGAGCAGGGTGAGGCCGAGACGCTGGCGAACTGCCATCGCGAATCGATTCGTCTGGCCGATGAGCATGGACTTACTTCCCTCTCCTTTCCTGCAATCTCTACCGGCGCATTCGGATATCCCGTCAGCGAGGCTGCGCACGTAGCCATATCCACCGCCATCGATGCGCTGCAATCTGCAAAGTCTGTGAAACTGTGCCGCTTCATCCTCTTTGACGCGGACGACCTCCGCACGTTCGAGCGGGCCGCAAAGAAGCTCGAGAAGATGCATTCATTCCAAATCGAAAAGGCGAACTCATGAGAAAAAAAGTAATGGCTGCCAACTGGAAGATGTACAAAACTCCCGACCAGTCTCGCGACTTCTTCCGCGACTTCCTTCCGCTCGTGGCCGGACACGCGCGCGACGAGATCGTCGTCTGCCCGTCGTTCCTGAACATTCCGGCAGCGTTGGACGCGGCTAAGGGTTCGAACGTGTCGATCGGCGCGCAGAACGTGCACTGGAAGGAAGAAGGCGCCTTTACGGGTGAGACCTCAGTCGGCCAACTGCTGTCGTGGGGAGTGAATAACGTCATCATCGGACACTCGGAGCGGCGGCAATACTTCGGCGAGACCGACGACACGGTGAACTTGCGACTGAAAACCGCGCTGGAAGCGGGGTTCACTCCGATCTGCTGCGTCGGAGAAGTACTCGAAGAGCGTGAGGCCGGCATGACTGACGATGTGCTGCGCCGTCAATGCGTACGCGCCTTTCACGCCATCTCGGCGAAGAAGGCGGCCAAATTGGTCGTCGCCTATGAGCCGGTATGGGCGATCGGCACGGGCAAAACTGCGACTCCGGAAATTGCGGCCGAGGCTCATGCTGTCATCCGCAAGGAAGCGACCGGGATTTTCGGAGAAGAGTTCGCGAACAACCTCCGCATTCTCTACGGCGGTTCGGTCAAGCCCGAGAACGTATCTTCGCTCATGGCGCAGGAAGAGATCGACGGGGGGCTGGTGGGCGGGGCATCGCTCGATGCGAAATCGTTTACCGCGATTGTGAAGTACTAATCCCGCCGCAGAAACCCGGCGGCCGACTAGCTTGGTCTAGTCAGGCGCAGTTGCACCGTCGATGAGCGCTATGGCCTTGTTACCAACAATCACCAGGTGCACTCATGGGTCTACTCTCATGTAGAACTTGTGTTGGTCTTCGTGAGTTATTCGGAACCCGTGCCTCTCGTAGAAATGACGTGCGGGATTAATCTTAACAACCGCAAGCGTAATTGCTTTGGACTGGTTGGTGGCGTGCGCCAGCAGTGTCCGAACCTGTGTTCCGATGCCGCGCCGCTGCATTTCCGGCATTACATAGAAAGAACCAAGATTAATTCTGGTACCGTCAACCTGCTCCTGAATCCATCCAACACTTCGCCCGTCAGCAGTTATGATCCTCGCTTCATCGAGCTTGAAGAACCTAGCGAAGTTTTCCTCCTCCCGCACCTGGTCCCAACCGAACAGACTCTCGACTATCCAGCGCATTGTCGCAAAGTACACGTCGCGGGCAAATGCGAAGTCCTCATCGCACGCTGCTCGGAGGCTGATGTTCATTGCGGGTCTTGTAGAGTTGATCGTGCGTTCCGAATCCTACCGGACTTCGCTGTCCCCAATGTTTTCCTGCCGCTCACTTCTGTAGTCGCCCTACGATACGATTATGAGAGAAGCGACTGGCTGCTCGTTCCACTCACTGGACGGCCGATGGCGGCCGTCCCCACATAGATTGTGTAGCCCCGGACGCCTCGTCCGGGGTTGCGAATGTAGCGCGCAATGATGATGCATTCGCTGTTTTTAGATTTTCGTGCGTCCCATCTCTCGCACGCTCCCCTTCGCTTCGCTCAGGGTCGCGGGGCGGACGAGGCGTCCGCCCCTACACAAACCCGGCGGAATCTATGACCGCTTCAGTCCGATTGCCATGATGTGCGAACTAACGCCGAGAACGGACGGTTCGCGCTCCATCTTCCGGACTGCCGTGAGCAGGCGCTCGCGCTGAATCAGGTCAGCCCAGAGACCATCGAAATCGAGAGCCAGCCAGCCCGGGCCTTCGATCGGCAGTACTTCCAGAATTTGAAATCCGGCGGCCTGGACTTCGCGCGCCAGTTCGCCGGGCCGGTGAAAGAAAGCGTCGGTGAAATACACCGGCTTCCCTGTGGGATTGCGATGCTGGCCATCCTCCAGGTCGCGATCGAGAATGGGAGCAAACTGCGGATCGTCGAAGAATCCGTGAGCCAGCGAGTCGAGCAAAGATGCGAAGTGGCTGATGCCGACGCCCCAGACCCGCCCTCCGGGACGCAGCACGCGATGCGCCTCGCGCAAACAGGCGATGCGATCTTCCCTTTCGACCAGATGATAGAGAGGACCTAGGAGTAGCACCGCATCGGCTGAATGATCGGCCTGCGGCAGCCGGCGGGCATCCCCGACCTCGGTGGATGCAAGCGGGAACTCCGGTTGCTCGCGTGATGCGGCACGCGCCCGCTCCACATGTTTCGGCACGGGATCGATCAGATGAACCTGATATCCGCGGGCTGCGAGCCAGCACGCGTACACTCCCGCGCCTCCGCCGGCGTCGATGATCGTGCCGGGAGCCGGGGGCAGATAGCGCTGGATCAGTTCCTGCGTGCGCGCATGTTCGAGCTGAAACCATCCTGTGCCCAGGCGTGTGGCTTCGTCGGCCTCGCGGTAGTAGCTGACAATTCGATCGGCGGAGTCCTCTCTCATAGCGTAGCAACTCTGCAGCTCTCAGGCGAATGCTACCTCAGCAGGATTCGTAAGCCCGGCAAGGCTCGCGCTCGGTGCGGTGTCCGACAGCGTGGAGACTGCGCTCGATAATACATCGAGAAAGCAGTCAACCTCCTGTTGAGTGCTGAACCGTCCAAGGCTTACGCGGATCAGGCCGCGGGCGCATTCGGCGTCGTAGCCCATCGCCAGCAGAACGCTAGACGGTTCCCCCGAGTGATTGGCGCTACAAGCGCTGCCAGCCGACACCGCGACTCCGGCTTGATCGAGAGCGTCAAGCAACTTGCCGACTTCCCTTTCCTGCCCACGGAAGCCGAAGCTCAGGTGGCCGGGAAGTCGCTTGGTGGGATGGCCATACAAATACGCATTCGGAAAGTTCCGGAGGACTTCCGTTGCGATATATTCGCGGAGTCCGGCGAGACGTGCAGCCTCCTGGTTTAACTCTTTTCGCGTGAGTTCTGCCGCTGCGCCGAATCCTACAATGCCCGCGACGTTCTCCGTTGCCGAGCGTAGGCCGCGCTCCTGGCCGCCACCGAAGATGATCGGCGCGAGACCCGTTCCCTTGCGGAAATAAAGCGCTCCCACGCCCTTGGGGCCATGCAGTTTATGCGCGGACAGCGAGAGCAGATCGGCCTGCAGGCGATTCACATCGAGCGGAATCTTGCCGCCGGCCTGCACGGCATCGGTGTGAAACAAGACGCCGTGCAACTTGGCGAACTGCGCCAATTCCTCGATGGGCTGGATCGTTCCCACGACGTTGTTCGCAGCCATCACGGACACGACGGTGACGCTTGATTGCAGCGCGCGCAACAGTCCGTCGGGACGAACTAAACCATCGGCATCCACTGGCAGACGCGTGATCTTGGTGCCGCCGCTCGCGAGAAACTTGCAGGTCTTAAGGATCGCGGCGTGCTCGATCGCACTGGTCACGACGTGTCCGGGCTTGCCGCTGGCGCGAACGGCACCGATCAGGGCGAGATTGTCGGCTTCGGTCCCGCTGGCGGTGAAGATGATCTCGTCCGGCGTGGCGCCAATCAGGGCCGCGACCTGCGCCCGCGATTTGTCCACCGCTGCGCGTGCCACGCGTCCTTCCTGATGCAGGCTCGACGGATTGCCATATGCGCCGCCGAGAAAGGGCCCCATCGCCTCCAGCACCCGCGGGTCGAGTGGGGTTGTTGCGGAATGATCGAAATAGATGCGTGAACTCATACCAACTCCAGCCTGGCTGCGCTGGGCCCTGCGCGCCCTAAAAACACGAAGGCCTCATCCGGGATTGTGGGGATGAGGCGCATGCTCACCGCGATCTCATGTCCCCCGCAAACCGGGCGGGAATTGGCACCGATTGATCAGGCTGTCTCCTGATCCGGTTGTCGTGGCTTCTGCGGGCCCGTTACCCTCTGCCACTCTGCATGAGACTACGGCTGTTCCGGCACGAATGCGGGAACGCATCCACAATAAGGCACGGCGGGCCTGCTGGTCAACGAATTTAGGGGTGAACGGAATCACGCGGGAAGGTGATTTAGGTCACGTCCGGCGCAAGGAGTGGGCGCTCTTCGGTACACGGCAAGAAATGATAGAAGACTACGCGTGTCTTCAAAATCCCCACTTCACCCAAAGCAGGGAGAAGTGGGGCACCCCTGTTGCGGAACGTTCTCAAGCAGTTGTTTTCACGATCCCTTTGGCCGCGTCGCAAAGGAACTGGTCCACCGCGTCGCTGTAAGGCTTCTTGAAAGTGGCGGGCCAGTTCGCCCTGTCGGCGTAGAGTTTCTGCAGATTCGCGACGATGCGCGGATCGCCCGCGGTAAACATGTCGAGCAGTTTCTGCCTTCGCTCGGCCAGCTTGCGGCCGGTTTCGCTCTCGGGATTCTCGCCGCGCGCAATCGCCGCTCCGACGTCGCGCGCCAGTTCGTTCCAGCCGCGCTCAGATTCGGCCTGCACTTCCGGCGACCATCGCTGGCGCAGATCGTTAAGCTGCTCTTCGGTGTAGTACTTCTTCATCCAGTCTTTGCGTGTTTGCATTTGAATCACCTCGATGATTTTTCGGAACGGCTCCCAATCAGTTTGCTCGCCTGAGGTGAGGGCCTGCTCAGCGCGCTCGATGGCACGAATCGCGCGGTCAAGATGGTCCCGCTTCTCGGCAATGATCCGGCGTTGCTGGCGAAGCATCGCCATCACATCCACATCCGTCCGATTGAGTACCTCCCGAATTTGGGACAAAGGGAAACCGATGAACTTCAACGCCACGATCTGCTCCAGACGAACCACATCTCCATCCGTGTAGAGGCGATAGCCGGCGGCAGTACGTCCGCTCGGCTTGAGCAATCCGAGACGGTCGTAGTGATGCAGTGCGCGGATCGTAACTCCGGCCCGCTGGGCAAATTCGTGCGGCTGATAGGTGCGGTTCACTGTGTCCCCAATCGAAGTTTTACGCTCTGACGTTGCGTCAGGGTCAAGAAGATTCTAGGGCATTTCTGATTCTTGATTGTTGAATGAGCCAAATATGGCCGTTATACCCTTCCCGAGATTCTCCGCGCCCTCTGCGGTTCAGGCTTTTTTTGACCGCCGAGAACGCTGAGAACTGCTGCCGGGAACGCAGAGATGGACCGTGGACATTAATTGGGCCTCGGTAGTCATCAGTTGCCGCCTACACGCTTTGCTATAATGAAAATGCTGTCCGGCGGTCGCGATTCAGATCAGTGCGGAAGTGGTGGAACTGGCAGACACACCATCTTGAGGGGGTGGCGCCGAAAGGCGTGGGGGTTCAAATCCCCCCTTCCGCACCAATTTTAAGACTGTAGATTGAATAGGTTACAGGCAGGTACCTAGTTTCGTACAATTATCGTACAATGCTTCCGGCGGGCTCACCTTCTCCCGGAGGCATTTATGTTGAGCGTCTACACTCGTCACTACCCTCCTTGCGCGCAGTCAGATCCCTATTACAGACGTTGCCACTGCCCGAAATGGATCATGGGCACTGTCGAAACGACAGGTGCCTTCGTGCGCTTGAGCGCCCGGACCCGCGCCTGGGAGAAGGCGGAAAAGAAGGCGCGGCTGATGGACGCGGAGGCGGCCGACCCCTCGCCGGCACGCGTGACCGTACCGGACGCGCTCGACGCATTCATAGCAAGAAAGCAGGGACAGCGGTTATCGCACAGCTGGCTCTACAAGTTCACGCTGATGCAGCGTGAGCTGGTTAGCTTTGCGCAGGGTCGAGGTCTGATCTACATTGACGAATTCACAGACGACGAACTTAGCCTGCTCAGTAGATCCTGGAAGGTGGCACCCATCACCGCCCAGAAGCGGCAGGAACGTTGGCACTCGTTTTTCTCCTACTGCGTGCGTAAACGCTGGCTAAAACAGAACCCCGTCGAAGAATTGGGCGCAATCAAGGTTAGACCGGTGCCCACTGATTACTTTTCGCAGGAAGAGTTTCAGAAGTTGGTAAGTGTAACTCACGATCGATCTCATTGGAGCACGAACCCAGGACACCGGGACCGGGTGCGGGCTCTGTTGCTTCTCATGCGCTACAGCGGACTGCGCCTGAATGATGCGGTAACACTGGAGAGGGCGCGCCTAACGGAAAATCGGCTATTTCTTTACCAGCAGAAAACAGGACTGCCAGTATACGTACCTCTGCCGCCTCACGTAGTCGAGCTTTTGGGCACGCTGCCGAACAGCAACTCGCGGTACTTCTTCTGGACTGGGAACGGGCTGCATTATCGCGCGAGCAATTGCTGGCACGCCAGTTTGCAGCGCCTGTTCAAGTGGGCAAAACTCGAAAAAAGGGCGCACCCCCACATGCTCCGGGACACCTTTGCCGTAGAACTCCTGTTGGCAGGCGTCCCGATTGATCAAGTGTCTATTCTGCTGGGGCACTCCAGCGTGAAGACCACCGAGCGGCATTACGCTCCTTTCGTCAAGGCCCGCCAGGAGCAATTAGTTTCGTCCGTGGAAAAGAGCTGGCGACTCCAGGGACTGCGCGCCTCGTGAAGAAGCGCGCTTAGCAACTCTCGGCGGTTTGCCGCAACCGTCGAAACCGTCGAAACCGTCAGCATGCTTTGCGGAGCCTACGATGTACGCGATGAAGAACGGTTTCTGGCACTCGCAACGTACGATATCCGCGCTTGTGCAATGTCTCTTCCCTGCTCCAGCGGATCACGCCCGGTTCTTGTTCAAAAATCCTTCGAACTGTCTTCTCACTGAGCGCCCAAAGTTTGGCGATCTCGATCACCGAGTAGTGCTTCTCACTAGCCAAATCGACAGGGCCTAATGTTGACCCGACGGAAACCGGACGGAAGCCGTCAGATGGCTCAATTGCTCTTCTAGCAAAGTCAGACATGGTACAAACCCCAACCGCGGCTGGATGTTAACCAACTTGATTCCACATGCTTAAATTGTCCAATGAATTCTCGGGCGAGAGCTATTCCCAACGGGAATAGCTGGCTGAACCCAACCAAAACCTGATCCGGTAACCGCTCGCCGTTTTGCGCCGACGACTCATAGGCCGACTCGACGGGCCTCCATCCTTCCGAGCCGAAAGGCATTCGAGGAGTGATGTCAAAGGAAGGGGGACCCTCGAGAAGTCGTACCGCCCCTTCTTCGCCGTCTATTTTGGCCCGTCTATTAAGGCAAAGCCGAGACGAGCGGCGCGGAAAGAATCCGGCAAGAAATCGGTAAGAACTGATGAGGGCCCAGACCAAACATTGCCTCCGACAGGACATGCGGCACACCGGGCGACACTTGTCTTTTCAACCGCGCGGGCGCCGCCGAGATTGCTTTTTTCATGCTGACAACCCGGGCGATACGGACAATTCAACTGGCTTCGGAGGAAGGCGCTGGGGCACATATCTGCGGAGGAAGGAGCGGACGAATTCGTTCGCTAACCGCGAATCGTCCTCGCTTCTCATAATCACACAGGTTTGGAAACACAACGATGCATCAGAAAGCGGCTTCACGACTACACCTTCAGGGCGAAACCCAGGGGCTGTGGGTTTGGTGAGGATGGCGACGCCAACGTGCTCGGATACCAAGTGAAGCGCCTCTTGAGAGGTAGTAGTGTCATGCGCGTACCTTGGAGCGATTCCCTTACGCCGGGCCGCATCTAAAATCGCTTCATGAGCGACGGGGTGAACTCGTTGCGCAAACAGAATCCATTCATCTTTTGCCAGATCCTCTAGGACGATCTGTTCCTTTTGCGCCGCTCGATGGGTCTCTGGGAGAGCCGCATATAGAGGCGCCAGAGCGAATGGCACAGCTGTAATCTGAGCGTCCTCCGGCGGTGCTGTCACCAGAGCCAGATTCAGTTCGCCTGACATGACACTCCGCACCAACTCGATTGGGAACTGACTTATCAGCCGAATGCCGAGCTTTGGATACAGCGGCAGACGAACTGCAAGAATGGCTGAAACCCAGCTTTGATCGGCATCGTGTGAGTGTCCGATTGTCAAAACATTCTCTGCTCCATCATGGGCGGTACGGGCCAGATGAACAGCCCGCTCCATATGCAAGAGCGAAGAGCGAGCTTCTTCGACGAAGAGCCGACCGGCGTCGGTCAGTTCCACACGGACAACGCGTCGATTGTCGCGAATAAACAGGCGAACTCCGTGCTGTTTTTCGATCTCAGCGATCTGTCTGCTAAGCGCAGATTGGGTGAGGTGCAATCGATGGGCGGCCCGGGTGAAATTCAGCTCTTCCGCCAAGCCAATGACTGCATGTAAGTGACGGACTTCGATGTTGGGGAACACTTCTTACCCCACGGTTTCCGGTAGAGTTGCGAGACAGATGCGCGACGCGCCTTCTAAATAGACCTTCTTTTTCTTGCTGCCGCCGACTTTAACTCAATTCAGTTTCGGCCACCACATTCTTGATAAGGCCGGTCGGAACTCCGACCGCGTAGGTGTCAAATCGGCATTGGGCGCGCGGTCAAGCGCTCAGGAGCTGATTTCGACTCCTGTAAAGCTGGCCGAAATCCCGGCCACGGTTTCGAAGCATTGCGGATAGAAGCCGTTCGGGTTAGACCCCCACCGAGCGTGTGACTGTGGCTACGGACTCAACCCCCTTAACCTTGCGGTTCAGTTTAACGCCCATTCTTCGAAGCCACCGGGCAACAGAGCGAGGATCAAACCGGACACACGTGCCGATATGAAATGATGGAATGCGACCTGACTTCGCCTGCTTCAAGATGGTGATTTTTGAAACCGTCAATAAGTCGGCGAGTTCGTTGGCTGTCAGTGCGCGACCCATGCGTTCTATTTGGTCTGCCAGCGATACAGGTTCTGTCGTGTTGTTCTTAGAATTGCGCGAATCCACACCGGTTCTCACCCGATTCGACTCCCGCTGGCATCCATACCGCCCAAAAACAACTTAGCTGTAAAAAGCATGGACGGGCACCGGGCAGCATGCAGCGAAACCCCCGTAGTTCCCTTCCAATCGCTCGTCTAACACTGTGCCTTGCTGAACCTTGAGTCAATTGAGAATTTAGCAACATCGAAATCCCTCAGCATCATAAAGATCAGAACAACCGAGGAGCGAACATCAGGGATGGTTCGGGTCAACCCGAAGATAGGCGAAAAGCAGTGATTTGCCGCTGGGCTTGTGACTGCCCCCGTTGGGCTCGACAGTTACAAATACCGCATCGATCTGTGCCAGCGTTTTCGGGTCATCACACTTTAGAATCCAGCGCTTTTTCGTGGCATTATCCTCGTAAAAAACGCCCAAGTTTATGGCTTGCTGCCGCTCTGCACCGCGCCGGCCCCACGCCTGGAACCGGCTCGCCCGTTTGAGTTCTGTCTGTTGGTCGAGATCGTACGCATAGAAAATTAGCGACTTGCCTCGAGTACAGAAAACGCGACCGTACGGCTTCTTGGTTTCGCCGGTACCACCCACGTCATAGATTTCCGCGAGGTACAGGTCGCGGGCACCCATCACTTCCCGGATATCCCGGTCGTGGGCCAGGAGGTCGTCTCGTTGTTCGATTGCACCCTGCTGTTCTTGAAGCTCATGGGTGAGATCGCTGACCTTGGCCTCCGACGCCTTGGCACGGTCAGCATCCTGAGCTGATTGCTGGGCTAGCGAGTCCAATTTTCCCTCGAGTAAGTTGGAAGTGTTCTGAGCGGATTCGAGCTTCTGCGCCAGTTCGGCCTTTTGCTGGCTGAGGTCTAGGGGCTCGCGTCACCGGCACGAAGATTGCTCCCAAGCCGGTTCTGCGCCGCGTTCATCTCATTGATTTCAGCAGATTGTTGGGCCAATCGCCGACGAAGGTCCGCGATCATCTTGTCGCGCTGGGCAATCTCCGAATTGGCGACCGCGCGGTCATGACCAGCATCGCTCAGTTGCTCCTCAAGCGATGCCGGGGCCGGCGACGCCTCCTGCTTGTTTATTTGTGGTTGAGGTGCTATGGCGATGTCAGTTCCTCGACGAATGCCCACGCGATAAGCGAAGAAGCTGAGCGCACAGAAAAGCAGAATGCCCGCCGCATAGAGCATCCAGACGTGCCTCCACGAGGACTCGCTTGCAAATGGGAACATGGGATTGGGGAAGATCGACGAGCCATTGCTTTCTCTCGTGTTTTCGGGTGGATGCTTTTCTTCACCCGCGAGCCGGTCAAATAATTTCCTTTCGGATTGTTTTTGTTGTTCCTGGGACCAAGCGTTGTCGACCTGTAGGTGCACTGGTTCTTCGCTGGCAGCGACCTCGGGAATGACATCACTGACTACGGATTCGTACTGTCGAAGGGCTCCCCGGCAAGAGGCACAGAGGGCAAGGTGCTCCTGTAACTGTTTCTGCTCTTCGTCGGTCAGATCGCCGGAGATCGAAGCGGCGCAGAGCTCTAGGAATTCGTCATGGGGGCCGCTTTGAGGCAACGCCCCTGCTCCTAGCTTGGGCAAACCTTGCATCATACTGCTCTCGCACCCGGCAATTTGCTGGCCAAAATCTGTTTTCGCAGCCGTTCCAGCCCGCGGAAGGAATGGTGCCGGACGTTGCCTTTGGTCTGGCCAAGCATCTTCGCGATCTCATCCAGCGTATAGCCTTCGATGAAGTGCAGCCGAAGCGTCTTCTGCTGGTCCTCCGATAGGGTTCCAAATATCCTCTGCAGGTCCAACTCAGCGAATCTTTGATCAATTGAGTCGTTGAACTGACCGGATCGCGTTTCCGCGATCTGGACTGATTCGTCTTCGAGGTCCACTCGCATGTAGAAATGCCGTGACTTCAGGTAACGCCGACGTGAAATAGCACGGCGAAAAGTTAGGTGCAGAATCCAGAAGCGCGCGGGTCCCTTGCATCCATCGAATGTCCTGCAGAGGCGATGAATCAGCAGGAAGACGTCTTGAACAAGGTCATCCGCTTCGGATTCATCCTTCAGAACTCGCAACGCTACTCTGCGTACTAGACTTGCGTAGCGGCGAAACAGGAGCGCCAGCGCTTCCCTGCTCCCTAGAGAAACATCGGCCATCAAGGCTTCGTCCGAAAATTCGGACCCAGAGACGCACGGCTCGACCGTACTGCTTTGCTGCTTAGTAGTCTCAAGTTCCGGCAGGCGAAGTGTGATCGAACTGTCCATAAAAGGTGCGAGTTGCGGAGTCTGGCCCGGCTTACCCCATCCCGGTCCCCTAGATTTGGCTCTTTTGGCGCTTATTAATAAGGATCGTCAGCCTCGAGACGATCACAATGTTGTCTGTAGACTGTGGACGAATTCACTGCCGTCCCGCGTGGCCGTGATCGGTGTAGCCTTAATCCCACTACCAAACACCCTCGCGAGCACGAGCCTCAGATCAAGATTTCTGCAGCAAGTACCGTACCGGAGTAGCGGTACCGAAGAAAAACACTGTACCGCAGAATCGGTACGATGGCAAGGCCGACGACCCCCTCGCTGCAGATCCGATTCGGTCAGAGAATTAGACGTCTGCGGGAGTCCCGTGGCTGGAGTTTCACGTACCTTGCTATCCACAGCGGTATTGCAAAGAGCACGCTATTAGAACTCGAAAAGGGTCGTACCGAAGCGCGGCTGAACACGATTGCAGCGCTGGCCGGTTCCTTCGACAAGTCCATTTCAGAATTGTTCAAAGGCCTTTAAATTCGGGCTGCCTTTTGTGCTGGGTAGCCTGTGGACTCGTGTGTCAACGGTCGTAAATGGGTGGTTGCGCGTACTGTTCGCACACATAAATCGGACGAGAGCCAACAAATTGGCCTGGTCTCGCCCAACGTCAGTCAGCTCATATTTTCAGAACGCTGCCGTGACAGGGAACTCAGGGTCCGTAACTAATTGAAAAGCAAAGGGCGCAGATGGCTCCCTGAGCCCCCTAAAACGCCCTCGGAAACGCTTATCGAACCCACAACGCTGCCCTAGCTTAGCTAAAGGCTGTTGTGAAACCCCGAATTTTGGAAATTGGTGGTTTAAGCCAGTATTCTCGCGGCGAATGGTGCTCGAGGGTGTTGGTTGGTTTTGGAGTTGTCGGCTTGACCGCCGTTCCGGCAACTCGCCAAGACCGCGATCACTGCCGGTGGCCCATGTCTCCCCCAGCCGGGTGGACCAGTATTGACCACAGTCAATGTACAGCTGAAGACCAGAGATTGCGGCGGTCCAGCGCGAGCCGAAGGTTGCATGCTTCTGACAACCGAAACGATGTCAGCGTCGGTGGCAGGTTCTGTCAGTCGGGCGAGCCATGATCCCGAGCCGACAATCGGTAACAGGTAGTTGAACTGGGCGGGCTGAGTAAGGCTGAGTAACAGACACAGAAATGCGAGGCACAGGAGAGTGCGACGAAACCATGGCGTCATTGCGAATCGACCTCACGCGCGCGCTGCAGATTGCGCTCCTTATTCAACTCCGCCAGGTCGCGCAAACATTGCTGCATTTGTTGCCAGGCTGCAACTCCTTCTCGCGTGGCCTCCTCGGCCCCCTTGGGAACATAGTATCCGGTGGTCTTGCCCTTCTCCCCGCGGTAGCTCACATTCAGATGCGGACCATGCTTGGGTCCGTCGCCCTGACAATGGCAGCCCGCTCGTCCGCAGGTACGGTAAGTTTCCGACAGCGTTCCAAAGATGGCGATCTCGGCCAGACGTTCGATCTCGCTTAGCAGTTTGCGTCGTTGGGCAGTCCCCTCAACCGACTTGGCCATGACCCCTCCGACGCACTTGATAGCGAGCGATGGAAAATAGATTCTTGGTAATCACACACCAGCCCACGTAGCGCTCGAAGCCAAGCCCTCCTTTATAGGTCGCTCGCCACATGGAGAAGGGATGCTTCAGAGTGCTGATAGTGGCTTCCATCCCGGCCCGCCAGCGCAGCCCGCGCCGAAACCAGCGCTGCTTCTGCTGCTCGACCCGCTTCGCCGGAAGCCGTCCCGGAGCAGGACCGTAGCGTAATCCGTAGTGCGGTGTCGCGTCATGGAGGAACTTGCGGCATTCAACTCTGCCCTTCACTTTGGATGTCACACAACTTCTCGGTTACTTTCCGTTTGCCCGTCACCCTGGCACAATCGGCGAAACGTGGTTCGGGGGCCCATTTTCTAACGACGGAGCATCAGGCCGGTTCCCATGGCCGGCGCGCCAGCCGATCTGCCGGGGCAGGGCCGGCGACCAGCCGCATCGTTCCGTGGCCCAATATCCCCAAGATGACATACGCGACAGAAATTGCAAACACGGGTGCAAGCCCTGGCGCGTAGGCGCCCCACTCCGGGAAGGTTGCCATATAGCGGTAGTCTCGCACCGGACCAAGAACCGCCGCGACGAACGCGACCACAGCCAGACCACGTTCGCCGAACCGGCGGGCGATACGCCATGTGATGAGGAAGATGAATCCACCTGGGATCGTGACTATGCACATTAGCGTCAGGAAATACGGCTCCCAGGTGATCGCCATGTGCCACCATCCAGCCTTCTCACCGATGGCGACAATGCCCAGCAGCGCTACGCCGACGACCGCCCCTCCGACCAAGGCGCCCGCGATGCGCCGGGGCGTGGCCCGCGTGAGAACGGCGACGACGGCCAATATGACCAGATACAGGCAGCCAAAAAGGTAGAGTTGTTGCGTAGTCATAGTCGCCTTATATCACGCGCTTCCCGTCTGTTGAATGCCGAATACAAGAGGGAAACGGGTCTGGTCCTCGTCCCGTCGCTCTGCTGGGGCTGAAATGTCGGCTACTTCTTCCGCAATCCGTTATGGAAGAGTAGCCCGTCACTCGGGGAGCAAATCGCCAAAATGTCAAGAATAACTCTCCGGAAGGCAGCGTAATGGTTTAGTTCGAAACCGAGACGCAACCGAGAAAATTAACAACTGAAGCCGATCCCGATTCGCGCTTCACCAAACGCGAGCGCAGATGCGGGATAAAGCGCGAATCAATTGAGTTTCCGGGCGGAATGGCGGAAGACGATACCGCCCGGAATTCCTCAATTGCGCTGTTACCGAGGCGAGAGTCGAGCTTCGACTCTGGCCACTTCAACGTTGGAGTGCTTGCTCGCCAGTTCTCGTTCCAGGTTTCCCGGAATGAGGGTCTGGCCGGCGCCTTGTCTCCACACCTCGGCTAGGAAGTAATGCGCGCCATAGCGCTGGAAGATCGCGTAAGTCTTGTCCGGGTTCCGAGCCCAATCGCTGTTGTTCGCCAACATCATTACACTGTTCCCGGAACGGTCTTCAGAACGAACGATCATCGATCCCCCCCTACGGTTGAGTTCGATAGCGTAATCGCCTGCAGGCAGATTCTTGCTTCCGGCAACAAACGAGAACGGCACTGTGAAGTGTACCGTCTGAGCCGATGCCATTGTGGCCATCAGCAACAGAATTGATCCAAGCAGAGTCCTGATTCGTGTCGTCATAACTTTCTCCTTCGGATTTTGGTCACGGTAGCCGATTCTTTGGAGCTGACCGCGCCTGTTTTTTCTTGCCTCTCACCTCATATAGCGAGAACCGTGGTGAAAACCTGTAACCGAGGAAAAAGCATTCCTGCTCCGGGGTCACAAGACCGAAACTTGCGACTGGTGTGCTAATGTTTCCTGTAGCCGCCCCGGACTTCCCCCTTGCGGTGCAGAGGCTTTGGATGGATGAGGCCCTCGGACACGAGATCACGCAACTACTTCAGGCATGGCGCCAAGGCGATGAACGTGCTCTGGAGAAGCTAACTCCTCAGGTTTACCGGGAGCTGCATCGGGCAGCGAAGAGTTGTATGGCACGGGAACGTGAGGGCCATACTCTGCAAACCACCGCCCTTATCAATGAGCTTTACTTGCGCCTCTCCGATCTGAAGCTGATTGACTGGCAGAACCGTGCGCATTTCTTTGCCCTGTGCGCGCGGCAGATGCGGCGTATTCTCACCGACCAGGCCCGCGCCAGGCAGTCGCATAAGCGCGGTAACGGAGCGCAACTGGTCTCGCTAGACGTAGCTCTAGTGGTCGCCCCTGAGCGGAGCCCCGATTTGGTGGCCGTGGATGATGCTCTGAAACGTCTGGCGACGGTGGACGAACGCAAGAGCCGAGTCGTCGAGATGCGGTTCTTTGGCGGCTTGACCGCGGAGGAAACTGCGGAAGTGTTGAAAGTTTCGCCGGAAACGGTGATGCGCGACTGGAGACTCGCGAAGGCATGGCTCCTACGCGAAATGAGTGGCCAGGCAAATGAAACCTGAACGCTGGGGGAAAATCGAGAGCATCTTCCACAAGGCTCTGGACGCCGAGGAGAGCCGCCGGGCCGCTGTGCTCGATGAATCCTGCGCCGGGGATGAAGACCTCCGCCGCGAGGTGGAGTCGCTGCTGGTCCATCAAACTGAAGCCGGGGGCTTCATCGAGACGCCGGCATTTGCTGACGCGGACGCGTCCCCACTCCGACCACATAACTCTCCATCTTTAAATCCAAAATCGAGCTTGGCCGAAACCGTGATCGGCCACTATCGCGTTCTGGGCAAGATCGGGGGTGGCGGCATGGGCGTGGTTTACGAAGCTGAAGACCTGAAGCTCGGCCGCCATGTTGCCCTGAAGTGTCTTCCCGAAGAACTCGCCGAAGACGCGCAGTCGCTCCGCCGCTTTGAGCGTGAGGCGCGCTCTGCCTCGGCGCTGAACCATCCCAACATCTGCACGATTTACGAGATTGACGAGGCCAATGGCCGCGCCTTCATCGCGATGGAATTGCTTGAGGGGCAGACCCTCAAACGCCTAATTGCGGGAAAGCCCCTGGAGATCGAAACCGTTCTGAATTTGGGCATTCAGATCGCCGACGCTCTCGACGCGGCCCATGCCAAAGGAATCGTGCATCGCGACATCAAGCCCGCCAATATCTTTGTCACAAACCACGGCCAGGCAAAAGTTCTTGACTTCGGCCTCGCAAAACTTGCAGGCAAGCCCCGTCCGACGAGCGAAGATTTGAACGTCTCGACGAGTAAACCGGGGCCGACCGAACCCGGCGCGCTAATTGGCACGGTGGAGTACATGTCTCCGGAGCAGATCCAAGGAAAAGACCTGGACGCTCGTACCGACCTGTTTTCCTTCGGAGCGGTGCTCTACGAGATGGTCACAGGCGCACTTCCATTCCGAGGCAGCACTTCAGGAACGATTTTCGAAGCCATTCTTAATCGGGAGCCAGTTGCGCCAGTTCGATTGAATCCGGAGGTTCCGGCAGAGCTGGAAGAGATCATCAACAAAGCTTTAGAGAAAGACCGTAATCTGCGCTGTCAGAGCGCCGCGGAACTGCGCACCGACTTGCAGCGCTTGCAGCGCAACACTTCCACACGGTCCGGCAGTCTACCAATGGTGCATATTCGCGCACGACGGGCTGGGCTCGTCGCGCTAGCTGTGGTCTGCATCGCTGTCGTGAGTAGCATTCTCATCCCGACGCTGAGGACCCTTGCCCCCCCAAAGGTCACGCGCACAGTCCAGCTCACAAATGATGGCCTCCAAAAATCCTTTGGTTTCTGGGCGCTACCATTCTGCGCTGACGGATCCAGGGTCTACTTTAGTGAGTGGACGAACCGGGCATCCCTGGTACAAGTGTCCAGCACAGGCGGGAACACCGTGTCCCTTCCTGGAGCTTTTGGAGGTATGTCCGCCTGGGCGCTTGATATTTCCCAGAGCCGGTCCGAGCTGCTGGCAGGCGGATGGCAAGAGGCCCCTCTCTGGGTTATGTCCCTCCCCGGCGGAACCGCGCGGCGTTTGGGCAACCTGTTAGTGACTGACGCAGCCTGGTCGCCAGACGGGCTCGCCATCGCTTACGGAAAATTACAGGGCTTATACATAGCTAAAGCCGACGGAAGTGAATCGCGGAAGATTGCCACCATCCACCGGCTTGCGGTCCGACCGCGCTGGTCACCCGACGGAAGCGTGTTACGTTTCACGCAAATCAATACCGACTACGGCTCTGGGTCGCTGTGGGAGGTGTCCAAGGACGGATCGAATCTGCATCCTGTCTTTCCCGGCAATGACAATCGTGACGAATGTTGCGGCGTGTGGACCCCGGACGGGAAATACTTCCTCTACCAATCGACTCGCGATGGAATGACGAATATTTGGGCGATTCGGGAAGGCAAAGGCCTATTCCGTACGGCAAGGCCTCAACCGGTGCAGTTGACTGTGGGGCCGTTGGCCTTCATGGGGCCTACACTAAGTCCGGATGGCAAGCGGCTCTTTACGGTGGGCGTTCAAAACCGGGGAGAACTGATGCGCTATGACCGCAAGTCGCGGCAGTTTGTGGGCTACCTCTCGGGATTGTCGGCCGAAGGGTTGGAGTTTTCGCGCGATGGAGAATGGATTACATATGTGTCTTTTCCGCAAGGTACGCTGTGGCGCAGCCGGCTGGACGGGAGTCAGCGACTTCAACTCACTGATAGTTCCATCGTAGTTGGCCTGCCACGCTGGTCACCGGACGGGAAGCGGATTGCTTTCAGTGCAAGGAAACCCAGCGAGGATTGGAAGATCTACGTGGTTTCAGCCGACGGCGGCAGCCCGGAACAGTTGATTCCGGGCGAGGGCTTGTTGGATCCGACCTGGTCTCCGGATGGAAACTTTTTGGCGTACTCGTCAGACTTCACCGACCTGCACAGCGTGGTGCATCTAGTAGATTTGCGAACCCATCAGGTCTCTACGGTTGCAGGTTCGGAGGGTTTGTTCTCCCCACGCTGGTCACCCGACGGCCGCTTTCTGTTTGCCGTAGACCACAAATTGCAGAACTCACAGAAGTTGCTGATGTATACGTTCGCAACCCAAAAGTGGGAGCAATTGCTTCTCGCGAAGCGTATTGATTACCCCACGTTGTCGCGAAGCGGCGAATACATACACTTTTTCGATTTCGTGGAGGACGGCGCGCCCTTTTATCGCGTGCGGGTCAGCGACCATAAGCTAGAACGTATTGGGGTCGTGAGTCTCCCCCGTGGAATGGCGAAAGGGCAATTCGGTCAGTGGACGGGGCTGGCCCCTGACGATTCTCCCTTGCTGCTGCATGACACGGGTTTCCAGGAGATCTATGCCCTAGACTTGCAGCTCCCGTGAACCAAGTTCCAGCGCGATAGTGCATGTTCCCTGATAATCGATTTGGTCGTCGTGGGTAGCGGGTCTAACGACTGCGGACGAGTGGTCGGCAACTCTTACCTTGTGATTACTTCCCGCTTGCACGTCATCTGGAGATGAAGCGTATGTCAGAAAGCGCTGGGCCAGACCGCTGAAGCGATGTGTTGTTCAATGCTTGGTGGGGTACCACCAGTCTCCACCGCTTATTTCCACCGATCACCATGCTTCAAGACGTAATGCGCGAAGACATAGCGCCATGGGATGAGAGGAATAAAGATAACGACCATCAGTACGGCTTTGATGTCCTCTGCCGTGGCGTCATTGATCTGATGGGCGGACCACAACGGCAGCGCAAAGGCTATCAAATAGATCGCCTTCCAGGTCAGCTCGAACAGTAAGATCGGTAACATTTTCAGCGGGTATCGAAGACCCAGTGCAGCGGTCAAGCCGAGGCCGGCGAGCAAAGCGACTTGGATCCCGTGTGTTGCAGCGAACTCATTTGTGCGGTGGATGACGTTGGGCCAGATAAAGACGCCAAGCCCTGCAGACATGATGAGATATGCGACCCGCAGCGTGTACAGGCGAAACAGCGAGACCTCGCGTGTCGTAGCACGTCGCGTCACCACGTCGGCCGGAACGGACGACCCAACAACCGAGTTCATGGACGCATCCTAACATAGTGCAGCTAAGGGGTGTGCACGCGTCGAAGTATCGTTCGCCCCTCGAAGTGCAACGGCTCTTTGGCGACAAATCGCGATGCATTCACCGCGTCAGGTTACGTGGTGGTTTGTCGGTAATTACCGGCCAACCCTTCGGGTCACATTCTAAAAACTCTAGCCGGAAAGCTTTATTCTCTTGGGATTTGGGTTTTTCAGGAGAAGGAGCTCTGCTTCCGGTTCAGATCTTGGCGGGTCAGCGCCGGTGGCAGAGCCCCAATGAACTACGATTCTTTTTATCCCACTTTCTGCGCTGCCGCACAAGCTTAAAACTGATTGGGCCAGAGACTGCGACAAGATCCTGCGGCGATGCCCTGCATGTGAACGGGATTCGATTAATCGGGCACGGCCGCCGCAGCAAGCAGGACCGAAGCGACAGCATCGATTGACGTAATATCGCCTGACTAAAACAGGTACATCGTGTCTCTCAAGAATCGAAAAACCTACTTCGCCCAAAACCATTTGACAATCTAGTACTGTGATTATACTCGACATCATATATATCGATGTCGATATGAACTAGATCGATGAAATAAATTAGGAGGCTACCATGGCCAACACAGCAGGTCCACTACAAACCTCAACCACCACCTGGAACATCGACCCGGCCCACTCCATGCCGGAGTTCAAAGTCAAGCACATGATGATCGTGAATGTGAAAGGGCAGTTCCCTAAGGTTTCGGGAGGTTTGTTTTTGGATGAATCGGATCTCGCGAACTCCCGCGTCGAAGCCTCGATCGAGGCGGCCTCGATTCATACGCCTGACGAACAGCGGGATGCGCACCTGAAGAGCCCCGATTTCTTTGATGTGGAGAGGTTTCCGACCCTGCTTCAAGGTCGATCTCCTTAGCCGTTTTGATTGCACCTTAGAGTGCGTTGATCACCGGTAGCGTAACGCCATCCGTGATCGGGGATCGACCTTCTCATTCCATCTATTTCGCCGCAGCTTTGTGTCTCAGGACGATTCCGATTGAGCCAGCGGTATCGTCCGCGTCGGCACGAGCCTGGCTGGGCGCGGAGACCACTTCGTAGATTGTGTTGCTGAGAAATTCGTCCGGCGACAGCGTCAGAGAATAAGGTCCGTGCTTCGAACATCGCACCTGAAAGTGCCCGGAACTGTCGCTATAAACGATTTCGCGCCCGATGTGCAAGGCCGCCCCTTCAACGGGAAGACCCTGATCGTCTTTCACGACACCCTGAATCACATATTTCGCAATCGAGAACGAATCCTGCGAGACGGCATTCATCGCCATGCCGCGCTGGCGGTACAACCAGGTGCTGGCGCCGAAGGAATAGCGAATGTGACCGTCAGGAGCCACGTTGGAGGCCGCCGTCAGCTGCAGAGGCCCAGCGACCCGGACCATCACGTTGAGAGCCAAAGCCTGCTCGAAGGGATTCGCGGGACGAAACGGAAGATAGAGATTCTGATAGTCCGCGCGCACCTTGAAGCGATTGCTGGTGAAATCTCCGCCGAAGGCAAATGTCGTCTGACCAGCGGTGCGCGACACCAGTTGCAGCAGGCTGAAGCGCGGCGAGACATCTTCCCGAACGGTACCGGCAAGAATCGTCACAGTCCCGGCTGCAACTGCAGCCGTTGAAGCAGACTTCGGTTTGCTTTCGAAGTAATTGGTATTGACTTCGATGTGCTGACCAATGCGGCGTCCCACGTAGAAGTTCTTTCCTTGCGTCTGGCGGCCCGAGGCCTCGGAAGAAAACAGTCCGCTCCCGAAATAGAACCGCTTCAAATGAAAGTCCGTGGAGAACTGGTTCACGGTCGCTTGCTGCATCGGGCCACCCAACGTGACCGGCTCAAGAATGTTTTCATGTCCCGTTGTGATAGTGACCATGTTGTTCGGCCGATACAGCATCTGCACATTCCCCTTGTTCACCTCCGAACTCAACGGGCTGATCACGGTCACGCGCTGGAACTGATCTCCGGTGACTACGTAGCTGGATTTGAACGCGAGCGTCTGCGTTTCAATATCAAGGCTGGAGGCAAAATACTTTTGATTCGAACCGATCCCGCCGGCGATCGCGCCTTTGAACCACTTGTTGGGACTCCACTCCACGCCCTCGAGAGCGGTTTGTGTGTTGGAGGCGATATTACGAGAAAAGAATCTGAAATCCTTCTTCCACTTTCTCTCGTAAAAGAAAACACCCACAGGACGATCACTGGTAGCGGCGCTGAAAAATCCGGTTCCGACCCAAGTAGAGGTCGTGCCCGCAAATGCATAGAACCGGCTGGCCTCGTTGCCGCGCGTCACTCCCATCCCACGTGCGGAAAAATAGTGGCTGGCGTCGAATACATCCGTGGGGAGTGCAAACGGAATGGCTTCGTCTCCGCCGAGGATAGTGTAGCCGCGAAACTGATAGCGCGTGCTCGCCCCATACTGCAGCTTGCCGTTGAAGAAGCCAAGCCCAACGCTCCCGTCATATTGCGGGGCTTTGAACTCTACCGAGGCGCCTTCTGCGTTCAGCAGTGTCGACTCGCCGCCTTGCACACGAAAAACCTGCGCGCGTGCGCGGGCCACGAAGAGGATAATCAGGATTACCGCGCACTGGACTCTGCACCGCATCGAAAAGCAGCGTTAAGGGGCTTTCTCCTTGTGCTGGGCGGCGTCGGCGACGCCAGGCACAGGCGTCGTAGCTTGCGCCGCGGTCACGACGCCTGAGCTCTTGGCTCGCTGCAGCTTCTCCTCCATCTTGAATTTTTGAAACTGCAGCGTCACTTCGATCGGAACGTTCTCTGCCTCCGCCTTCTCTGCCAGCGGAATCTCGAGGATTCGCTTGCTGTGCGGGAAAACGGGGAACCCCGGCGCTTCCTGCTTCTTCTTGTCGTAAACCAATTGAGTTTCGAAGACACGTCCGAAGTTGTCGCCCTGGTTCTCAACCTCAACCACAACCTTGTTCTCGTCGGGATGCAGTTCCGCGCGGCTGATGATCACGTCGGCCCGCTCTACCCTCCCCTTCGGCAGGAGATACACGGTGTGCGGCAGCTCCAGCCGCACGTTCATCCCCTGCGCGGTGCGAAACGGAAATCCAGAAAACGCTGCATAGATCACGAACCACGACGGGCTCTTCACCCCACTCGCTTCGTAGAAAACGTAATAGGTCTGCTGTGGCTGAATGCGGAAGCTGGTCGTGGAAAGCTTGAGATGGATATCGAGATCCAGCGGCCGGTAGGTGATTTCACCGGTTTCCGAGACCGTGAAGCTCCTGGCCTCGAGCACCACGTTGAGCGGTGTCAGACCGTCATTCACATATTCCACACGACCCTTGGCTGGATTTCCGAGTTCATTGATCAGCGGACGAACTGTCTGCGCGGTACCTGCAGGCAGCAGAAGAAAAATACAGAAAGCCCCGGCCGCAACCCGGAGCGCCGTTCTGTGAATATTTCTTTTCATACAACGATTCGTTTTCATCAAATCGCCTGCGCCTGGATGGTTAGCGTCCCGGTGTACGTGCCTGCCGGGAGGCTCGGCAACGTTGAAAGATTGATATTGAAATTCAATACATCGGTACGAGTGCCAGATTTGTTGTTCCCAAGAATCTTAGTGTTTGACACCATCAGCCCCGCATTGGCCCCTCCGAAAGGAACCGTATTGGTGAGCGCTGTAAATGGCCCCGCGTTGTCGGAAATCTGAAAATCCGCCGAAGAGATGTTGTCTCCGGCGCCGTCGGTCAACGCGGCTGACGAACTCGCAAAGAAGGCGTATAGGCTGACGCTTCCCACACTCGGCTTCAGCAACCAGGTCGTTGTTGCCGTAACTCCCACGCTTCCAGGATTGCTCGCGCTTCCGCCAGTCAGATTGAAACTCACTGCATTGCCAGACAGAGACACGCTCATCGAGTCGTTGAGAACCGCCTGAAGCGTGATCGTGCTCGCTCCGGAATTGCGGACCTGCGCGCGCAGTGGCAGCGCTGAGGCGGACAGGATCGCCGCCAGCGCGAGTGCCATTCGACCGAATTTTGTTCGCCAACGCATTCCCTGCCCTTGATCTCCCTGTACCTTTGAGACGGCGAAAGGGCGGGAGCCGTGCTCCCCGCCCTACGCCTCCTGCTGCCCAAACAGAACTACGGCGTCACTTGAGCCTGAATGTTCAGCGTTCCGGTGTAGGTCGCAGCCGGAAGCTGGGGCAGTGTGCCGCCCGTCAGGTTGATGTTGAATGCCATTACATCCGTGCGGCTCGAATTCTTGTTCGCACCCGTAATCGCGACGTTCGCAAGCTGCATGCCGCCGTTGGCGGCGCCGAAAGCCACCGTGCTCGTCAGAGCGGTCGAGGCTCCGGCGTTATCCGAGATGAAGAATGCAGATGATGGAATGTTGTCGCCTGCGCCGTCGGTCAGCGCCTGGGCAGCATTGGCAAAGTAGGCGTAGACACCCACCGCAGTACGGCCCGGCTTCAGTACCCACGCAGTGGTCGCCGTGATGTTGGTGCTGCCGGCGTTCGCCGCGCTCCCGGCGGCCAGGGTAAAGTTCACTGAGTTGGCTGAAAGGCTCAACGTCAGCGATTCTGCCAACGTCGCGTTAAGGGCGATGGTCTGCGCGCCCGAGTTGATGGCTTGCGCAGATGCCATGGTCGTGAGAGCCATGCCCAGCGCGAGTGCTCCGATCCGAAATAGCGTTCTTGTTTTCATTTTTGTTCCGAAGGAATCTCCTCTTCCCTTGAAATCTGAGTTTGCCCTTCCCGAAGTCTTGGTCACCGCAATCCGGAGGGTCATGAACTGTCGCGATTATTAGCGGGAACTAAGAGTGCAGAAACTTACTGAAGTAATCTTGAAAGCACCAAAACTGGTGCAGTCCGCTTTCGGGAGATACCGCCTCAGGTGTGTTCAGAATTCAGACATGTGTCCAAGTTCAAGACACCAAAGCCGGATTGCACGCCGTTTTGACCTGCGCACAGGATTGAGGGGTTACCTCCGTGACGGGCCCGGCATGGCACTGAGGTTACCGAGAATGCACCAGCGCCGGTGCAATCCAATCAGCTTCAATTAGTGATTTTCTAATGTATTCGGGGGTGAGGGATCGGGCGAGGCCGCGGCGCTGAGGTCGACATCTAGACCTACGCCGGTGCGGTGCTCAATAGCAATTTCCAACGCGACTGTAGTTCGTGCAGTGCCCCTACATCTTTGCGTTGCGGCGACACCCCGTTTTGCGTCGTTTGCTTAGTCCGCAGAAGATGTCAAAACCTTCTGTTCGGCTGGACGAGTCCACTGCCAAGCAGGTCGATCAATATGCCGCTTTCGTCCACGCATCCGCAGACGATGTTGTGGACAAGGCGCTCAACTATGTCTTCTCGAAGGACCGCGACTTTCAGGATTTTCTGAAGACGTCTCAGGCCAAGCAGGTTGCTTCCACGCTGCGCGCTCGTAGGGG
>Ga0210405_10000762_pt1 | contig 40350 bp, 20 predicted proteins | sample IncBWH11MmetaG_FD_155492 | JGI IMG/M metagenome (GOLD analysis project Ga0210405, IMG submission 155492) | Forest soil microbial communities from Barre Woods Harvard Forest LTER site, Petersham, Massachusetts, United States - Inc-BW-H-11-M | ecosystem: Environmental > Terrestrial > Soil >... | reverse complement strand
TAACCCACTCGTCCAGTGCACTAACCCTGCAACGTCCCACCCGCCGACAAATGCGTTCAAGATGCCATTCGACGTCGATATGAACTTCGCTCCCTTCCCAAACGGTAGCAGGTAATTGAAGCTGCCTGTGATGGCGTGCCGTGTATCGAAATCCGAGACGCCGCGGTTTCCTTTGATATTCCAGGCATTCACGATGCTGCTGAAAGTTTGGTTCTTGTTGTAATCGGTGCGCTCGGAGTCCGACCCCAAATCGATCGACTTGCCGAACACGTAGTTCATCTGGAACTGCAACCCGTGCACCATCGAGTGACGCAAGGAAAGCTGCATCGAATGGTAGCTGCTCGTACCCACCGACGCCCACGCATACAGCGATGAATACTGCGGATCGAAGTACCGGTGCAACGGCCCGGGCGTGAATCCGGATCCAGGGTAAAAAGATCCTGTATCCAGACTGTAAAGCGGGAAGGTCTCGTTGCCGACGATACTCTGCCCCCACAGGCTCCCGTAGATATTCTGCGTCGCCGTCATCCCGTTCCCGACCAGGTTCGGAAACATATTCTCCCAGTAAGGAATGGTCGGCATCGCGGAAGTCGGCACGTTCGCCAAAGCTGCCGACGACATCAACTGGGCAGCCTTGAAATAGTCCATACCACTTTTCGGATCCACCAGGTCCAGCGCCGTGGCCACGTCAAGATTCTGCAGCAACCGCTTTCCCAGCCGTCCAACATACGCCGCTTCAATCGTCCACGCGTTCGAGATCTGGCGCTGGATTGAGAAGTCCATCACTTGCGCATAGGGCGTCTTTACGCGGTTATCCACTCCCCACGACAACGCCTCGATATTGGCTGGAGTGACAGGAAATGTCGTCTCCGGCGCGACGGTTGGAATAATCTGCGTTGGAACCGAACTTGGAGACGCGAATCGTGGCGCCTGATCGGTCGTCAAATCAATCGGGCTGTTCACGCGCGAAGACAAACCGTACGCACCATTCGCGTCGAAGGTGTTGATGATTCCTTCGCCAAAATGATCGTAGTAGATCCCATAGCCGGCGCGAATCGATGTCATCCCTTCGCCAAACAGTGTGCCTAACAACCCCGGCATGTGAGAGGGCGCGTAAGCAATCGCGAACCGCGGCGCGAAATCCTTTTTGTCGGCCGCCCACATTCCCGGAGCGTGATTCGCACGGCCGGCACCCGCAAAAGCAATCTCCGGCTGATTCGTGATGCCCTGAGCCATGCCACTCGCCCGATTGTGGAACCACTCGTCCAGGCCGTTCACCGGCGCGACTTCCTGTCCATTTACTTCGTATGGCGTTTGCAGGTAGGTGTAGCGCAGCCCGTACGTAACCGTCAGACTGCGCGTCGCCTTCCAGCTGTCCTGCAGGTAGATTTCGAACTCATTCGATTTGTAGCTACGCGTGAGAGGCAAGCCGTGTCCGATCGACGTGAGGCTGTTGCCCGCCGACTTGTAGTTGAAATACTCCGTCGCCACCGGGATGATGCCCGCGGCCGCTGCCATCGCGTTGCTGTAAGCAGTGTCGAACCCCCCGTCAATCGCGGGAATCCCGAGTTGCGGAAAAGCTGACGCGTCCAGGTCTTGTCCGGTATTCGCGAGCGAACCCATTCCCAGGCTGTAGTACTGTACCTGCGCATTGTTGAACGCGGTCGAGTTGCTCTGAAAGTTATTGTGGATCAGGCGCAAGTTGAAGCCGCCCTGAATCGTGTGATTCCTCTTCGTCCAACTCACATCGTCCACAATGTTGTGCAACGGAATGTTGACCACCAGGGACGGCGTGATTGCCGTCAGCGGATTGATATTCGCGAAGTCGACATAGTCCCCGGTTAACGCGCCCCGGTTCGAAAATCCCTCCCGGATATATCCATAGCGCAGATTATTGACCAGGTTATTGGTCAGCATCCACGTATGACCCACAGCAAATCCCTTGTTATTGCTGTAGGACTTGCTGCTTGGACTAGCGCCTGGATAAGTCACAGCTCCTGTCAGGTTGTCACTCTCCAGATTCCCGCGGCCGAATATCCTCTGCTTGGCGGTAGCGTTGTAGTCAAGCTTCACGAGATTAGTGATGTTCGATTGCGGCATTGGCGAGGAGAACGTGTACGACCCAAAGTTGTATCCGTCCCCTAAAAGATTCCCGTTCGCTTCCGGTAGAGTTGAGAAGTATTGCAGTGCCGCAGGATCGACGCCGGCTCCCAGTGGACAAGTACCCTCCCCCGAACAATGCGGATCCATTTGCGAAATGATCGAAGGAGTCAGCGTGGTCGTCCCTCCATTGACATTGGCGTAAGTAAGATACCCCTGCCGTAATCCCGGACTCGAAGCTGTCCCTGAAGGAACTTCATTCACCACCTGCTGGTTCTGCGCAATTTTGTCGGCTTCGTAACTGGCAAAGTAAAACAGTTTGTCCTTCTTGATCGGACCGCCAATCGAAGCCCCAAACGTATTCCGCAGATATTTCCCCGGTACGTTCGGCTCACCGGTTTGCAGTTCTGCCTGTTTGTTGAACCAGTCATTCGCCACGGTATTGGTCGGCCGGTAATACTCATACGCGCTCCCGTGCATGCTGTTGCTCCCGCTCCGCGTCACTACCGCAACCTGTGCACCAGACGAGCGTCCCGAATCCGCGTTCGAACTGCTCGTCACCACGCGGAATTCGTCCACCGAATCGCGCGTCGGACGCAGAACTCCCGTGAACGCATATCCCCGAGTCTGCGTGTTGTTGTCAATGCCGTCGAGCGTCAGGTTGCTTTGATCCGACCGTGCGCCGTTTACAGCGCCCGCGCGGCTGTCAGAGTCCATCGTTATGGTTGCTTGATCTCCCAGCGACAACACTCCCGCCTGCAACGACAGCAAAGAGAACACATTGTTCCCCTGAAAGGGCAGAGTCTGAATTTGCGTCTGATTGAACGGCGTTCCAATCGTCGCGTCGATCGCATTCAGCGCCGACGTGTCCGACGTGACATCCACCATCGTCGTGCTGCTTCCAACCTTAAGCGCGATATTGATCGTTGCCGGCTGATTCACCAGCAACACTGCCCTCTCCGTCTGCTCGTTAAATCCTTGCGCACGAATCTTGATCAGATAAACCCCCGGCGGAATCTGCTGGAAGCTGTACGCCCCCTTGGCATCCGTCTGGTGAGTTTGCGAGAACCCAATTGAAGCTTCAGCGATCGTCACGTCCACACTCGGAACCAGCGCCCCCGTTGGATCAGAAACCTCTCCTCGCAGCGAGGTGGTGGCGGTTTGCGCCAACGCCACGTTGGCAACGCACACACACACAATTGCCATCAACCAACTCCGGCAGGCTACCCCAAGTCTCATGACCTTCCTCATGCAACTCATTTTGCAGGTCCTCCTTGACTCAAAACTCACGCCCGTCCGGTGCTGCCCCGCCTGAAGACACTCCGCCCCTCGCAGCTTTCGCCGCCAAAACTCACTCAGACCTTTTAGGGACGCTCACGCCCGGAACAGCGTGGTTCCGGAAGCTTATACACGGACGACAGCACTCACACTAGTGTGTTGCATCCTCTACGATGTGTTTCGGGATTGTCAAAGCCAATGTTTCGATGCGACATATGAAAGTCGTCGATTGGTTACTCAGAAGGGGCCAAACTCGTTTCCGGAATCGATTTCGCATGCGCTGCACACCCCGCAGAATGTGGCTGGTGCGCAGATCCGCAAGCACGCGCCAAACCGTCGATCCATCGGCCCAGCCTCAAACACAGACTTGAAAATTCCAATACCTCGGTAAGAAAGCCGTTACTCTACGAACGATTTATTCGCGGCGTGGCACTACTCTTATCGAACATTGGCGGCGGGCACGATCACCAACTTCTCTTTTGGAAGCGCGTCAAGCGTCGCCTTGTCGATATTAAGGTGAGCTATCACAAGTTCAGGGGGGGTGTGCGATAACCACTCTGAAAGCGACAGATCCTGATAGAAGCTACTCTTGAACATCTCCAGAAACCGCAAATCGGTATCGCCCGTGTTCTCGATGTAATGAGGCAGGGTCTGCTGCACGTAACCCACGTCGCCGGCTTCGAAATCCGCCGTCCGAGCACGCGATCCGGTGGCGAACACCGTCATTCGTCCCTTGCCGCGGATGTAGTATTGCCACTCGTCGGCGTTGGGATGCCAGTGAAGTTCACGCATACCTCCCGGGTGCACGGTTACGATCGCCGCCGCGATCGTGGTCGACGCTTTAAAGCGGCTGGAATCGATGATGCGCACTTCTCCTCCTTGGGTGCGCTGCGTAACCGGCTGTTGTGTGAGGTGAAAAGCAAAGTCCGTCGCGGACGGACCCATTGCGCCCGCGGCCGCACTCTGATCGGCGGCCAACGGTGGTGGCACTTCCGACTGGAAGATGAACAGCTCCTCGGTCCGCAACTTGTTCAGAGCCTGCGCGGCGACTCCGAAGTTTTTGGCCAGTACTTCCCTGGGCGTGTGCGCCATCCACTCGGAAAGCAGCACGGTGGTATATTCCGAAAAATTCCCGTCATCGAATACCAGCAAGAACTCGGCGCCATCCGGGGCCAGCCCCTGAATGGAGTGTGGTATGCCCGTGGGAAAGTACCAGAGGTCGCCTTCGTTCACGTCCGCTACAAAGCTCTTGCCATTCGCGTCAATCGCGGTGATGCGCGCGCTTCCATAAAGCATGAAGGCCCACTCGGCAGCGGCATGCCAGTGCAATTCCCGAATACCGCCGGCTGTGAGCCGCATGTCGACCCCAGCTATCGCTTTCGAGACTGGCAACTCACGGACCGTCACCTCACGAGACCATCCTCCCTGGTGAAGGCGCTTGTGCGAGAGCGAGAAGGGATACTTAAACACCGGCACCGATCCCGCGTCGGTGACGGGCGGCACGACGGAACTAGGGTTCTGCGCATCAAGGGGCGCGTTCGTCGGGCCGGGATCGCTCTGGCTTTTGTCGCTCACCTTGCGAGCAGTCTCCTGTGCTTGCTGAGCCGCCCCGACACCGGAGAGAGCGCCTACCGCCGTCGCCAGCGCGGTTGAACTCGCCAGGAATTTGCGGCGCGATACTTTGCCTTTTCCATTCGTCAGCCCAGATCTCATTATTTCTTGTCCCCTTCCAGGAAGTGTGCTGCCCGGATTTCACATGGCATAAGATTACGCGCTACTATTACTTGCTTGCGACTCAAAAAAAAATCCAATCCGAAGCGCATTGCCAGGCCAAAGAGTGTGCGTTTTCTCACTGTGGGACAGACCGCGCGAATTCTGGGAATCAGTTCCTCCACATTGCGCCTTTGGGAAAGCGTGGGCCTTGTAACTCCGGCACGAAGTGCGGGAAGTTACCGTCTCTATACTCCTGAACTGCTCGATGTCCTGAAACGAATCAAGTACCTGCGCGACGTCAAGAAATTGAATGTCCCCGGAATAAAAGAAGCTCTCGGGGCAGATCCACCTCTTAACCAGTCGACGCATACGGTCAATCCCACTCCGGACCTGGGTGACAAGCTTCGCCGGCTTCGAAAGAAAAGAGGACTCACTGTAACGGACGCGGCGCAGCAGACCCACATTTCCGCCGGCTTCCTCAGTGCCATCGAACTCTCTCGGGCAAACCCTTCCGTGGCCACAATTTACCGATTGGCGGCGGCCTATGGCACCACAGTTTTGGAACTCTACGACTTGCCTGCGCAATCCAATCGTGTGATTCGGCCACGCAATCGCAAGAGCCTGGAAACGAAGTCGGGCGTCCGCATGGAACTGCTCTCGACCGGCACCAAGATGCTCGAATCCATGCTGATTCGGGTTCCGCCCGGAACCGGGAGCGACGGCACGTACATGCATCAGGGCGAAGACTTCCTTTATATGCTCGAAGGCACACTGGAAGTCTGGCTGGATGAAGTCGAATGTCACATTCTGGAGCAAGGCGACAGTTTCTGGTTCGAGAGCAACCGCGGCCATCGCTGGTTCAACCCGACCAACAAGCGGGCCGCTGTTCTATGGGTGAACACCCCGCCGACGTTCTGAGTTCCCACGGTTCTTTCCTGCTTCAGAAACTGAATCTCAGAGAGAATTGTTGGACCCGAGGGACGGTTAGAGTCCTCCGATAGAGGCCGAAGGCCAAGCCGCCGTCATCGGACCCATTGTCAAGCGATGTGTTCGTATTTGTGTCGAAGCGGACCGAGTTGGTTACATTGAAGACCTCCCAAGCAAACTTCAGGCTCATGTCTTCGCGGATCTTCCAGCTTTTCGCCAGCCCCATATCAATTCCGAAATAACCTTGACCTCGGAAATTGTTTCGACTGCCTGCCTCACCGGGATAAGCGAAACGCATGGGAGTAAGCGTCGCGGGAATTCCCGAACTGGGCGGCAGCACTCCGGTCACGACCGGGTTTGTATTGAGGGTTCCGCCGCCGGCGAACGCGTAGGGACTTCCCCTCGCCATGAAAAGTCCTGATTTGATCGGGGCAGTTTGGACGAGGTTGCTATTGAAGAGGAAATTCTGGGTAAATCCGTGGTTATCGATCACGCTAAACGGAAAGCCGCTGCTCCAGCGATTCAGCCCCGAGAGCTGCCAGCCGCCGATCAATGCGTCTAACAAGCCGCCGGCACCACCGGCAAAGGTTTTGCCGCGCCCGAATGGCAGTTCGTAGACCCAGTCGAATGTGATTACGTGACGCAGGTCAAAGTCTGAGGGCGCCCGATTCAGTCGGGGATTCCACGGATTCGCAATGTAGCTGAGCACCGTACTTGAGCCGAGCGGGATCGGCGAAGTGGTCGAGGTTGTCCCTTGCGTGTTGACTCGCTCAGTGTCCGATCCCAGGTCGATCGACCTCGAGTACGTGTAGCTGAAGTCCATTTGCAGACCATGGTTCATCGGATGACGTACGATGAATTGCCCTGCGTTATAACTGCTGATTCCGAGCGATGACCAGGCGAACAAGGACGAGAACTGAGGGTCCCAGAACGGCACAGCAGAGGCCGACCCGTTGCAAGCAGGGGTAAACCCGCCGTTGGCTACGCCTGTGCAGAGCAAGCCCAGACGGTAGGGCGCACCCACTTCACGTCCCGGGCGAGTAGCCCAGCTGAAACAGGAATTTTCGGCGCAGCCCAGATCGCCAGTGTAAATGTTCTGCGTGGCACTGGCTCCTCCCGCGACTGCGGTCGGGAACAGGTCCTCGAAGTACGGAATTGTGGCGATGATGGCCGACGATTTTTCCCCATTGGCCAGCGCGAATTGTGACATCAAACGGGCTGCCGTGTAGTAGTCCATGCCTGACTTGGGGTCCACCAAATCGGTCGCTCCAGCCAAATCGAGCTGCTGCAACAGATGTCGTCCAAAACGACCCACATACGCCGCTTCGAACGTCCATCCTTTCCCTATTTGTCGCTGGACAGAGAGGTCCATTGCAATCGAATAAGGCGTCTTGATACGCCCGTCGATTCCATTCGAGTTGAACGTGAATCCAGTCGTGTTGGGGTCGTCTGGAGGTAAAGCCGGATATGTAACCGTCTGCGCGGGCACCTGCAGAGGCGGGACGTCATTTCGGCCGGTATAGCGAGGAGCGTCATCCGGCGTGTAAATGTTCGACGGCGCCGCCTGCGTGCTGGTCAGACCGAATGATCCGAACTGGCTGAAGCCATCGACAATACCCTCTCCGAAATGGTCGTAATAGAGTCCAGCTCCGGCGCGAATCGAGGTTTTCGAGTCTGGCGAGTAAGCGATAGCAAGGCGCGGCGCGAAATTCAGCTTGTTCATCGGCCAGAATGGTTTTCCGCCGCGGGCTTGGCCCGAGGGTGCAAACGCGAATTCGGGCTGGTTGCCGGTAGCTTGTGCTGCAGCGATGGCGCGGTCTATGAACCATTCGTGCAGGTCGATGTTCGGCGCCACCTGCTGGCCGTTGACCTCGTACGGAGTCTGCAGCAGCGTGTGCCGCATGCCGATCGTCACCGTGAGATTCGGTTTCACGCGCCAGGAATCCTGCACGTACCACTCCAACTCATTCGCCTTGAAGTCGCGGGCGATGGTCGATCCGGTCGATAGCAGACTGGCGCTGGTTGTGCTCGCCACCCGATAGTTATTGTGAACATTGATTGTGCTCAACACGCCGGACATGGCCGTGATTGCGTTGTCGTAGGCGGTGATGTTGTCAACGGCGGGGAAGCCAAATTGACCGGGATCGAAGCTCTGACCGGTTCCCGCGATCTGTGCCTGACTGATGTTGGCATCCCCGCTGCCGGCAGAATTGAAGGAGACAGCATTGGAGGCAGCGTTGTTGTGGATGAGGCGGTAGTTCGCCCCGAACTGCAGGGTATGTCTACCCTTTACCCAGGTGAAATCGTCGACGAAATTGTGCACCGGAACATTCAGTAATGTGGTGGTGTTTTCCGCGGTCAGCGGGCTGATGCCGACAAAATCCGAGAAGGAATTGTTTCCGGTGCCCACGTTATTCAAAGCCTGTCTTATGTAGCCGTAGCGGAAGTTGTTGATGAGCGCGCGGCTGATGGTAAAGGTGTGACCCAGCGCAACTCCTTTAGAAGTACTGACCAGGGAGGCACTGGGTGGATTTCCCGGAAACTGGGGCGCGAGAGAACTTCGATCTCCTTGCAGGTTACCGCGCACAAAAAATCGCTGACCAGCGGTTAACTGGTAATCGAGCTTGGCGATGTAGGTGTTGAGCCTGGCCGGATCCGGAGCTGACCAGGTAAAGCCACTCGTGTTGAGGCCGTCGCCTCCTGAAGTATTTGGATTGGGGTAGGCATTGAGTGTAGTCAGAGAATTCGGGTCTTCGCCAGGGCCCCACGGACAGGTTGTAGTGCAATTCGGGTCCATCGAGGCAACGTCTGGCGGCGTGAGCGTCTGTACACCGCTGGCCGGGCACTTCGGGTCACCCGTGCACGTGTAACTGACGTTGCCTGCCTTGAATGAAGCTGTGGGTACCGTTAGATTCTGCTGCTGGTTCTCCTGCGTCTTCTGACCTTCATAGTTTAGAAAGAAGAACACCTTGTCCTTTTTGATTGGGCCCCCGAATGTTCCTCCGAACGTATTGCGGATCAACTGGCCCGGTTTATTGGGAAGACCCGAAGAGATCTCGGCCGCCTTGTTGAACCAATCATTCGCTTCCCCGACGTTGTTTCGGTTGTACTCGTAAAGGCTGCCATGAAACTTGTTGGTTCCGCTTTTGGTGACGAGCGTGACCTGAGCACCCGAGGACCGGCCGCTGTCGGCATTGGAGTTGGTCGTGGACACGCGAAATTCTTCCACGGAATCAAGGGTTGATCTCAACACCCCGGTGAAAGCGTAGCCCTGCCTCTGGTCGTTGTCATCAACGCCATCCAGTGTGACGTTGCTCTGGTCCGAACGGGCACCCGAAACGGCGCCGCTTCGGCTATCCTGATCGGGATTAGTCGCTCGCGAGTTCAAATACACCACGCCCGGTTGCAGGCTGAGCAGATCCGGTACATTGCGACCTTCGATGGGGAGCGCCTGAATCGTCGAATTGCTCACCGCATTGCCGATCGTTGCGTCGCTGGTGTTGATGGTTTGGGCGATATCACTGACCTCGATCGTCTCGTTGATAGCTTGCACGGAGAGAGCAAAGTTGATCGTCGCAGGTTGGCTGACAAGAAGTTCCGCCGTTTTCGCTTGCTTTCCGAATCCGGCTTTGGTCGTGGTAATTGTGTACCTGCCGGGCGGTATCTGGGGAAACTCGTAGGCACCGCTCTGATCGGTGTTCCGGGTCATGTGGAGGCCGGTTGCCGATTCCTCCAGAGTGACCTCCGCACCTGCAAGGAGAGCGCCTGAGGGATCGGTCACAGTGCCACGCAGTGATGTCATGCCCGTCTGCGACCACACAAGAATTGGAAAGCCGAACAGCAGCCAGAGTCCCAGCCATTTCCGGTGAGTCATGAAGAGTCTCCTGCACAAATTTTGAAAGATTGCTCAGGGCCTGAAAACTACACCGCACCCCCACAAGAGGAATCGAAAGAGGAGAAGAGGATCGCTACCAAGATTTGCCGCGAACCTTACTATAGTTATGCAAGCCTAGAGAAACGATCTCTGGCCTGTCAAGACAAAATTAGCGAAGCTAGGTTCGAGAACAACTCCTGCACAGCCCGATAACCCTGATCTATAGCCTGATCAGTGTAGGCAGCGGCGGCGGCATCGGAATTTGCAATGGTGATGCGGCCGAAACGCCGGCGCGCAATATCGCACGGTCTTTTCCCTTCAGGCCAATCCGGATCCCAGAGCGGGTTGTACTCATACGCATATCCATGCGGCCAGCGATTGATGGTAATAGCCTCGATGTCGCGGGCAGGGTCGAAACCGCCGCCATCCAACACGCGGACAAACTGTTCGCGGATGTTTCGTTCAAAAGCCTCAAAGGGTGTAGCCAACAACTCATAATGACCCGCACGCTGCTGCTCCCGCGCCGACAGACCCGGTTGGCACGGAGTGCGAAGCATGTGCACCAGGATCGGCTCATCCGGAGATCCTGGTGATTTGTACTCACCGATATTTACCGCCTGATCGAGATTCATCGAAGTGTGATACATCCCCGGACAGGAGATGCCCCGTATTCCTAGCTTGTGAAACGCCGTCCAGTTGCGGAGACCCACGACTGAATAAACCAGCGGCACCTTCACCCCATAGTGCAGAGCCTCTTTCTGCTCAGCGGGCAAGTCCGGACAAAGGTACGGAATGACCATATTCCAGCACGCCAGTACCGCAGCTTTGGCATGTACGCTGTAGGCTTTTTGCCCGCGGCCATAGACAACCTCCACTTGCTTGGCGGAAGCGGAGTCTCCTATATGTCTCGCAAGCACGGCTGTGCTGTTCAAGCGTATGCGGATCGGAGAATCTTTAGGATCGAGGCGGCCGTAGTCCATTTTGGCGGTCACGATGTCCTCGGCCGTGTTCCCGGAAGCGGAGCCGGGGACTAACGACCGCACCAGCATGCGCGCGATCGACGCGTTGCCGTCGGGAAAGTGAAAATGGAACTCCTCTTGCGGGGTCACCTCTCCTAACGCCGTAAAGGTCAAGCCTTTCGACGGCACACGATCAAGCCCCATGCCTTGGAAACCGGGAAAGTGGATTGCCCAGCAATCCAATGCCGGCACCGCGTCGATGCCGATGCCGTAGAGCCCGTGAGTACGACTCTGGTAAAAGGGAATGACATCCGCGTGCGCCTTCACCACTTTGAGCAGGAAATCCTTGTAGCTCATTTTGGAGAGCCGGGCCTTCTTCTGCTCCTGAGACACTCCTTCCATGTAGTCAACTTTGGCCTCTTGAATCCGGATGATGTCCTGTTGTGCCTTCGCCGACAGCGGCGTCCGCGCGAGGAAGTCTGCCCAATTGCTTGACATGCCCTGCCGGCCGCCACCGGGCGCGTTCGTGACCAGTCGCTCGCTTCCGAAAGTTTCCTGGTCGAAGAAATAGAAATATCCGAATCCAAGACCGCTGTACGCGTCAGCATCCGCATACTTCTTTTGGAGTGCGGGCGGATCGATGGCAAGCTCGGCAAGCAGTCCGCGTGCTTCCTTGCTGTACGGAAATGGCGACTCGATCGATACCGTTCCGCCATTCGTCAGCAGCATCCGCCCGGCTAAATGAAACTCATTTCTCTTGGCGTGGCCGCCAAAATCATCGTGATTGTCAAGAATGAGGATGCGCGCGGAACGGCCGGCTTGCTTGCGATAGAAATAGGCCGCCGCCAGACCACTGATGCCGCCACCGACCACGATCAGATCGTATTCCTCGCCGGTGTCGAGAGGCTTGCCGGCTTCATCCCAGAAGGTTCCGTCGCGCAGTGCGTGTGCGACTTCGAACGCCCCGGGATGACTTCCCCGCATTCCGTTGAGCGTTGGAGGATAGTAGCCGGGCCGATCTTGCGCGGAAGTTGTAGACGCTTGCGCCGCGAGCACTCCCCCCAGCCACGGGCTGGCAAGGGCTCCACCCACTCCCATCGCCATGCCGTTCAAGAAATCGCGGCGCGTGATGTTGCGGTACATGCCGAGTTCGCAATCGCGAGATCGATGACGGCCTTCATGTACGAAGTCAGGCATTTCTTCTACACCCCTTTCAGTTGTTCTTGAACAGCCCGGTAGGCCTGATCGATTGCCGCATTCGTATACGCACTGGCAGCGGCATCGGAATTTGCGATTGAGATTCGTCCAAATTGTTTCCGTCCGACGACGCAAGGGCGCTCTTCCGGCGCCCAGTGCGGATCAAACAAGGAATCGTATTCGTAGGCGTATCCGTGCGCCCACCGGTTCACCGTTATCGCAGCGATATCGCGGGCGGAATCAAATCCCGCCGGGGCGAGCATGCGATTCAGCTGTTCGCGGATATTTCGCTCGAATTCAGAAAATGGAGTGCTGATGAGTTCGAACCTGCCCATCCTGTACTGATCGCGTCGTGGCAAGCCCGGCTGGCAGGGAGTTCGCAACATGAAAAGCACCATGGGGTCTTCCGGCTTGCTCGGGAACTCATACGCGCCCAGGCTCACCGGAAAATCAAGCATGGTGAAGCTGTGGTAACTTCCCGGCGAGACGATCTGGCGTATTCCCAGCTTGTGGAATGCCCTCCAATTGCGAAGGGCAACATGGGTGTAGATGAACGGTTCCTTCACGCAATAGTGCAACGCTTCCTTCTGCTTATCGGGCACCTCGGGACAAAGATAGGGAACCATGCTGTTGTAACAGGCGAGGACACAGCACTTCCCGGTCACCTTCTTGAGCTTCCCTTCCTGGACGTACGCGACTTCCACTTCTTTCGCCGACTCTGGATGTCCGGAGTGTTGTGCGCGAACTGCGGTTGAGTTCAGGCGAATTCGAATTGAAGACGATGACTGGTCAAGTTTGCCGTAGTCGGCGCGTGCAGTCACAACATCCTCCATCGTGTGCCCGGGAACGGCTTCAGGAATGAGACTCCGCACCAGCAAGCGGGCAATGGACGCATTCCCATCGGGAAAGTGAAAAATGTACGGCTCTTCTTTTTTCTCATCCCCGCCTAACTGCATCCCATCAAACCCTGCGTAGCGGTACGCCCCGTAGTCGTCGGGATTTCTATAACAGGCAAGAGCCGAGACGGCATCAATCCCCACTGCAAACAGATCGTGCGAATAGGTTTGGAAGAAGGGCAAAACGGCGGGATCGGCCTTACATATTTGAGTAAGGAAATCCGCGTAGCTGATCTTGGCCAGACGCGATTGTTTGTCTTCTTTCGAAAGACCGGAAAGGTAGTCTCTCTTCTCGTCGTAGAGGCGCGCGATCTCCTGTTGTTGTCTCGCGGGCAACGGGCTCTTTTTTAGAAATTCGGGCCACGGTGTCGAACCCATTCCGGACACCAGGCGATCTTCGCCAAACGCCTCTTTGTCAAAGAAGCAGGCGGTATTGAGGTGGCCATACAACTTTTGATCGTAGGCCTTATAAAAGGTCGGGGTTGTGACGCCCAGGTCTTTGAGGACGTCTTTGGCAACCTCGCTGTACTCCGCCGGGCTCTCAATCGACTGAGTGCCTCCATTACTCAGCAACAGTCGTCCTCCAACGCGAAACTCGTTGCGCCGGGCGTGCCCGCCGAAATCGTCATTGTTATCAAGGATCAGAATGCGCGCATCCTTGCCGGCATGTTTTCGGTAGAAGTAGGCGGCAGCAAGCCCGCTGATGCCGCCACCGACGACGACTAGGTCATAAGTCTCGTGCGTGTCGGCCGCACTGCCGGCGGTGTCCCAGAAGGTCCCGTCGCGCAGCGCGTGCGCAACATCGAAAGAACCCGCGGCGCTGCCTCTCAGATCGATCAAAGCAGGCGGATAGTCTTTGGGAGAATCGGCTCCAGCAGCGAGTGCGCGCCTGCCCGAAGCCAAGTCAGGCAGGCTGACCCACCCTAGCGCTCCGAGGCCTACGGCAACGCCGTTCAGAAAATCACGCCGCGTGATGCGGCGTCGCATGCCCAACTGCCGGTCGCGATTCCCTTCGCTCATGGATTCATAACGAAGCATTTCAGTATTCGGAACACCATATCGCTAACGCGCCGGCATCGGTTCCGGCTCGGCGGAGCCGTCGGCCCGCGGATCAGAAGCAGCAAAGTTGGTTCCGGTCGCGGAGTTGTGAAGCACTGCCTGGCCGCGTCCCATCAATGCGGAATAGTCCTTCCGCAGAACTAATTCATGGCCTTTCTGGCGCAACTGAGCCTGCACCTCCGGCGAAACTCGCGACTCCAGAAGGATGCTGCATTTGATCGCCTCTCCCGTGTCGCGGATCGTAAAGCGTGGAGCAGAAAGCGCCGCCTGGATGTTCCAGCCGTAATCCACGACGTTGGAAACGAACTGCGCGTGCGCAAGCGGCTGATTCGAACCGCCCATAATGCCGAATCCAATGTGTTGGTCGTCCCTTTCCATGAACGCAGGAATAATGGTGTGAAACGGACGTTTACGCGGCGCGAGCGCATTTGGAGAGTTGGGGTCGAGCACGAAGAGCCCTCCTCGATCCTGAAGCAGAAAGCCCATTCCGGTTACCGCAACCCCAGAGCCGAAGTAGTCGTACACGCTCTGGATCATCGAAGCAATGTTGCCATCCTTGTCGACCACCGCCAGGTAGGTAGTATCGCTCTTTGCCGGCGTCCCGCTCACGACGGCACAATTTGCTTTCTGAGGATCAATCAACGCGGCACGTTTTTCTGCGTACTCTTTGGAAAGCAGGCCCTGCAACGGGATGCTCGCGAAACGGGGATCACCGTTGTAGCGATCCAAATCGGTGTAAGCGAGTTTCGTCGCCTCGATCTTCTTATGCAGTTCGACCGCTCCCTGCGGGCCCAGTTTGTCGGGCTGCGACCTGGCCATGATATTCAGCATTTCCAACGCAGCCATCCCTTGTCCATTGGGAGGAAGCTCGTACACCTTCCACCCGCGATAATCAATCGAGATGGGTTCAACCCACTCCGAAGAAAACTCCGCCAGGTCGCCGGCCGCCATGGTCCCGCCTAGAGAGTTCGATGTCCGGAGGATTGCTTTTGCAATTTCGCCTACATAAAACTCCCGAGGTCCTTTTTCCGCCAACAATCGCAAGGTCTTCGCGAGATCCGGATTGGAGAACTTTTCACCCACGGCAGGCGGCTTGCCCTTGAGAAGAAAAACGCGCTGCGCTTCCTCCGTCTGCTTCAATCGCTGCCGGCCGATGCCCCAGAAGTCGTGAATGATTTCAGGCACGGAATAACCGTTCTCAGCGTATAAAATCGCGGGTGTAAACAAGACCTTCCAAGGTATTTTTCCAAAACGGTCATGAGCCTTCGCCCAACCATCCACCGCTCCCGGCACAGTTACGCTGTGGATTCCATCTTCCGGCATGGACGTCATGGCCTGCTTCTTCAGGAAATCGATTGTCAGGCCTTGCGGGGCCCACCCACTAGCGTTTAGCCCATACAGCTTTCCGGTCTTCGCGTCCCAATAGAGAAGGAATAGGTCGCCACCGATCCCGTTCATCATGGGCTCCGTTACTCCCAACACAGCATTGGCGGCAATCGCTGCATCGATGGCGGAACCGCCTTGCGAGAGAATCTGTGCACCTGCCTGTGAAGCCAGGACATGACTGGTGGCGACGATCCCGCGGTCAGTCACGACCATCGACCGACCGTAGTCGCGGTCTTGAGCGACGGCGGGCCTCAACAAAACGCAGCAGAACACGAACGGTAACATCAAACGGCGCATGGAGGTCCCCGGAATTGCAGAGCAGATTCTGCTACCTACGGTATCCTCAACACACGTTACTATAAGTCCGTAAGGTTAAAAAAAGCGTCGGGCCCTGTCAAGAACAGAATGACGAACAGAATGACGAAACTACACCTCTCTCGGAGACGAACCGCGGCCCGCCCCCCGGTTGCAATGATGATTGAAAAAACTCTTCCCCCCGATAGGAATTTTCTGCTTGACACTGCACCGCTGCTTTTTCTAACCTTCCACAATTCTCGCAAGGTTCGGCGAACTACCAAGAATCATCGGATTCAAAGGCGCGCAAGCAGCCGAGGTTATCCTCTATGACGTGCGCAGTCTTTTGTGCTGATACTGTCCTGCCCCTCGATCAGCCCGCCCCGGGTCGTGGCCGTTGTTCGTGTTCGCGCTCCTGGACCTGGTTCTTTCCGATCTGGACGGTTACAAAAAATCTGACTCTTGCCGGAGGGCTTGGTATGGCACTTCGATCCTGCAAGCGTCTCTCTTGCTTACCCCTCGTACAGCGGGCGGCATTTGCAATGTCTTTGGCCGTTTTGGCCTTCGCTGTTCACGCGTCTGCTCAGGAAGCGAACGGGCGCATCATTGGCACCGTTACCGACTCGCAGGGAGCAACCATTGCAGGTGCGAAAATCACCATTACAAATGTCGGCACCAACGTGGTTTCCAATGCCGTCACCAACAATGATGGTTACTACCAGGTGCTGCAACTTCCGGTCGGATCGTACACCGTGACGGTCGAGCACGCAGGATTTGCTAAGGCGGTGATGGCCGCTACATCGCTAGACATCAATCAATCACTCCGGATCGATGTCCGCATGCGGGTCGGCTCGGCGATGGAGAAGGTAGAAGTCCAGTCGCAAGTCGCGCAGGTCGAGACACTGAACCCTACCGTCGGCGCTACGGTGAGCGGCGCGCCCGTTGAAAATCTGCCATTGAATGGGCGGGACGTTTTAGATCTGGCCCTTACTCAACCGGGCGTTGCGCCTGCGCCTGCCGGAGGCTACGGGGGCGGCAACTTCACGATCGCGGGTGGCCGGGCTGACGCGGTCAGCTATATCCTGGACGGCGGCACGAACAACTCGGTTACGGGCAACAGCGTGGTATTCAATCCCAATCCGGACACGATCGCCGAATTCCGTATTCTCAGCAATAACTACACCGCGGAGTATGGCCGCAATGGAGGCGGCACAGTCAGCGTCGTAACCAAATCAGGAACCAACGATTTCCACGGAAGTCTGTTCGACTACCTGCGCAACGACGCGTTCAACGCGAATACTTTTCTTAATAATGAGAACGGGATACCGAGGGATGTGCTCAAGCGCAACCAGTTTGGAGGAACCATCGGTGGCCGGGTGGTGAAAGACAAGGTGTTTTTCTTCTTCGGTTATCAGGGACAGCGGCAGTCGGCCGCCCTCCACGGAATCGGAGTTGGAACGTACACGGCGGCGGAGTTGCAAGGCGATTTTTCGGCCTCTCCGAATGCGGGGTTAGTCGCGGCATATCTTCAAGGGCATCCCTACTTCCAGGCGAATCCAGCGCTGGCTGCCCAGGGAATTATCGATTCGACGAAGATCGACCCGGTCGCGCAGGCCTACATTAAGGCTGGACTTGTGCCGACATCGGCAACGGGAACCCTCACCCCGGTGGGCAGCGCCACCGACAACCGAAACGAGTACACGGGGAAAGGAGACTTCTACCTCAACCAGAGTGACCGGATTTCCGCAACGGTCGGCTACAGCAAGATGTCGGCGACATCACCGTTTTCCACGAATGGCGGAGACGCGAGTGTGCCGGGCTTTCCGTCGATCAATCCAACTACGAATGAATTCCTGAATATCGGTTACACAAAGTCCGTCACGCAGTCCCTGCTCAACGAACTTCACCTCACGGCGGAGCGATACTTTAATCATGATGTGCCCGGGACCACTCTTCCCGGCCCAACCGCGCTGGGTGTGAACATCAACTCCGATCTCCAGACTGGTCCACCCATCATCAACCTGTTCGACAGCGGCCTGAACCTCGGCTTCAACGAAAACGTACCTCGCAAGAAGGCTGACAACACCTACGCGGTTTCCGACGCGTTGACCTGGATCAAAGGCAAACACGCTCTAAAGGCGGGAGGAAAGCTCGCGATTCTGCAGGAGAACTCCGTCTACAGCTATGCCACCAACGGCTGGTTCTTCTTTTATGGAGGAGCGACTTCGGTCGGTTCGGGGAGCGACCTGGCAGACTTTCTTTTCGGCGCGCCCGATGAATATCAGCAGTATCCATCCGGCAACAACAACGAGCACCAGAAACAATGGTCGGCGTTTGTGCAGGATGAGTGGAAGATTTCGCCTCGCCTGGCTTTGACATTCGGACTGCGCTATGAGTACACCAGCCCGGAAACAGACATTCACGGTCGGTCTTTCTCGTATATTCAGGGGATGCAATCGAAGCGCTTCGTGAACGCACCGCCGGGACTGGTTGTGCCCGGCGATCCGGGCTCGCCCAACGGCTGGTACTTCCCCGATCACAAGAATTTCGCGCCCCGATTCGGCTTCGCCTGGGATCCCTTCGGGAACGGGCGCACCAGCGTCCGCGGCGGCGCCGGGATTTTCTTCGATACGCTCAACGGCTGGATGGCTGACTGGAACAATGGTGTATTGCCCTGGTGGCCTTCCACTGACTTATTCTTCGGCCCCAGTCCGACCAACGCCGTCAGCACGAACATGTCTCTTCCGTATCAGACTGCCGGCGCGTCTGATCCCTTTCCGTCGGTCCCGCCGCCATCGAACCTGGATTTCTCACAATTCTATCCATACGGATTCGGCGACCTTTTCGTAAACCCGAATCTGAAAACCCCGTACATCTATCAGTACAACCTCAGCGTGCAACGGCAATTAAGCAATGGGTTGCTGCTTGAGCTCGGCTATGTGGGCAGCTCTTCTCACAAATTGCTGACGTGGCTGGACGAGAATCCAATCGTGCCGGGAGCGCTCGACTCCGCGGGGAATCCAAATCGGTTGATCAATCAAAAAGAAGGCTTGACCGGTGTTTATGCGCCGCTTACGACTTTTGACGGACTCAACAATGCGAACTACAACGGTTTGCTGGCCAGCCTGACCAAGCAATCCGGGCAGGTCGCGCATGTAGGCTCGGTGTTTTACACGCTGTCTTACACGTGGTCTCATAACCTGGACAACGGTTCAGGTTTCAACCAGCGCAGCTCGTTGATCCCCTACTACGACCGGCACACTTTGTATGGGAACTCCGATTTCGACATGCGCCAGCGGCTGGTATTCAGCGGGGGCTGGGAAATGCCATTCGCGGAATACTGGCCGAACGCACCCAAGCGCCTTACGCAGGGCTGGAGTCTGTTCCCGATCTTTGTGGCCCAGTCTGGAGTTCCGATCGACATCTACGGCGGTTATGGTGGTGCGAGCGAGTACAACCCGGGCCCGTCGGGATACGGCGATCCGCAGGTGGTACGGGCCGATCAGCTCGTGCCCTCGGTTCAATTCTTCGACCCACGCCACGTGAGAACCCTGACGGACAGCTTCGGCAACCAGCAAACCGGTAATTTCTATTTCAATCCCGCTGATTTCGGAAAAGACCCATGTTGGAATCCGTCCGGCACCAGCACTTGCCCGGTCGGCTTCTACGGGACCTTCCGCCGCAATTCCTTGACCGGTCCACGGCGAGTTAACCTCGATTTATCCCTGGAAAAATCAACTAGTATTACCGAGCGTACGAAGCTGTCATTCCGGGCCGAAGCCTTCAACATCTTTAACCACACGCAGTTCATCAATCCGGGTGGCGGCTCAGTGGTTAGAGTCAGCTCGTCGCTGCTTGGGCAGGTTACACAGACCTACGATCCCAGAATTCTGCAGTTGGCTTTGAAGCTGACCTTCTAAACCGTAGCTGGCACGTATTTGCTACTCATCGAAGATGTTGGATTCAACAATACTGCGCGCCAGCAATGGATGCGGGTATTTTTGAGGGAGCCGAATCTCGTTGTGAGGACACAAAGTTGGTTTCACCGGGGGCTGAATGAGCAACGACCGAGACCGTGTAAGGGGAATGCACCGCAGCATCACGCGGCGTGATTTCCTGAATGGCTGCGCCCTCACTGTTGGGGCTTCACTCACAGCAGGTAGCCCGGCCTGGCTGGAGATGATGGCTTCCGCCGACACCGTCCCCGAGAAGGACCCGAGCTACTACCCTCCAGCCAAAACTGGCATGCGAGGAAGCCACGACGGTTCATGGGAAGTCGCGCATGGCATGCGTGATGGGCAGACCTGGCCGGATGCAACTCCGGACCAGGAATCCTACGACCTGATCGTGGTGGGTGGTGGCATCAGCGGCCTGGCCGCCGCATACTTCTTTCGCAAGTTCGTCGGATCCAACTCGAAGGTTCTGGTTCTCGACAACCACGACGATTTCGGCGGGCACGCAAAACGCAATGAGTTCAAAACGGGTCAGCGGCTGCTGATCGGCTATGGCGGAACTCAGTCGCTTGAGGCACCTCATCACTACAGCAAAGAAGCCTTTGGTCTTCTGCAGGAACTCGGAATCGAGGTGGATCGCTTTCACAAATACTTTGATCAGAACCTGTATAAGGGCATGGGCTTAAAGCGTGCCACCTTTTTCGATAAAGAAACGTTCGGTGTCGACCGCCTCTTGCCCGGCTTTGGCACGCACTACCTTGGCTTGACCTATCCGCCCGAGATCCTGGCGCAGATTCCCGTTTCTGAAGCGGCGCGCAAGGACCTGGCGCGCCTGCAAGAGACAAAAGTCGACTATCTGCCTGGCCTTTCTGCCCAAGAAAAACGTCGCAAGTTGACGAAGATCAGCTACAAGGATTTCCTGCTCCAGTACGTGAAGGTCGATCCAGAGGTGGTGAAGATTTTTCAAACAGCGCCTCACGGGCTGTATGCAGTTGGCATTGACGCCGTCTCGGCGCTCGACTGTGTGGAGATGGACTATCCAGGCTTCAAGGGAATTAAACTGGAAAGTCACGAAGACTCGCCAGAGCAGGCCGAGCCATACATCTTTCACTTCCCCGACGGCAATGCGTCCGTAGCCCGGCTGCTTGTTCGCTCATTGATCCCCGGCGCGATGCCCGGCACCACGATGGAGGATGTAGTCACGGCGCGGACGAATTACGCCCGTCTCGATGACTCAGAGTCCGCAGTTCGAATCCGGCTGAGCAGCACAGCGGTCCGGGCAAAGCATGTGGGCGATCCGCAAGACGTGAATCAAGTCGAAGTCACCTATGTTCGCGGCGGCAAGGCGCACAAGGTGCAGGCGGCACACTGCGTTCTCGCCTGCTACAACATGGTGATTCCTTATCTCTGTCCTGAGATGTCGGAGAAGCAAAAGGACGCACTGCGCTACTGCGTAAAGCTTCCACTCGTGTACACCAACGTGCAGATCAGCAATTGGGAATCTTTCCGGAAATTAGGCGTGAACTCGATCTACGCACCGGGCGCTTACTTCAATGGAGCGTCTCTGGATTTCCCGGTTTCCATCGGCGAGTATCACTTCCCCAGCACACCACAGGAGCCATGCCTGTTGCATCTTGTGCGCACCCCATGCAAGCCCGGCTTACCCGCGAAGGAGCAATATCGATCTGGACGCTACGAGCTGATGACCACACCCTTCGAAGTCTTCGAACGCAATATTCGCGATCAGCTTGGACGCATGCTTGCCGGAGGAGGATTCGATTCTGCTCGCGACGTTCAGGGCATCACCGTCAACCGATGGCCGCATGGTTATGCCTATGAATACAATCCGCTCTTCGAGCCGCTGGACCGCCCGGATTCTGAGCGCCCCTGCGTGATCGGCCGGCAGCCTTTCGGACGCATTCACATTGCAAATTCTGATGCCGATGGCCACGCCTACACCAATATCGCGATCGACCAGGGTTACCGCGCCGTTCGTGAGATTACTGCGGGAGGGGATCGATGAACAAACATCGTCACAGTCGAAGAGAATTCCTGGGCATGACCGGAATGGCTGTAGCCGGATTCGCAAGCGGTAGTCTTCCAGGCACAACTGTATTTGGCGAAACGCACAGCGCAGACGCTGATCCTCGCCACGCCGATCTGGTGGTCTTCAATGCCAAGGTCTACACCGTCGATTCCCGGACGCCGAAGGCTGAGGCGTTTGCCGTCAAAGGTGGACGGTTCATCTACGTCGGGAGTGCAACAGAAGCCAAGGCGTTCATCGGCAAGGGGACGCAGACGTTTGACGGAATGCAAATGACGATTGTGCCCGGTTTCATCGATTGTCACAATCACGCGGGCGGCGACATCCTTCTCTATAAAGTCCTCGTTGGCAATCCTTACGAGGTCGAGTTTGTCACCATCGCCAGCATCATCGATAAACTCCGCGCCAAAGCTCAGAAGACTCCCGCGGGCTTCTGGATCGATGGCTACTTCTTCGACGACACCAAGGTAAAGGACAACCGCCAGCTCAACCTGCGCGATCTCGACCAGGTCTCAAAGGAGCACCCGGTAGTGGTCCATCATCGCGGCGGCCACACGTCGTTTTACAACAGCAAGGCGCTGGAACTGGCCGGAGTGACCAAAGACACTCCCAGCCGCATGGATGGGACTTACGACCACGACGAGAACGGCGAACTCAACGGACGAGTCACCGATCGAGCGCGTGATGTATTCAACAACGTTGGGAAACGGGAGACCTTCACCCCAGAGCAGAAGGAACAGCGCGGTCGCGATGGACTGGCCTACATCTCGAAACAATTCGTCCGCTACGGCCTGACCAGTGTTCACCACGAAGGCGGCGATCTATTTGCGCTCCAGCAAGTGCGGGCACGCGGCGAACTGTTGCACCGCGTGAGCTTTGAGACCGGCGGGAACCTTCTGGATGCCATGATAAAAAACGGCATCAGCAGCGGCTTCGGAGATGAGTGGATTCGTTTCGGCGCCACCTCGGAGTACACCGTCGATGGATCTTTCTCCGAGCGCACCATGGCGATGAGCCAGCCCTACGAGGGTACGAACCCGCCTTACAAAGGCAATATCACCGAGACGCAGAAAGATCTCAACGCCTGGGCGGAGCGCGTGCAGCGCGCAGGCATTCAGCCCAACTGCCACGCGAATGGGGATGTGGCTATCGATATGGTGCTCACCGCATACGAGCGGGCGCAGCAGGCAGCACCACGGCCCGATGTGCGCCCCAAAATCACTCATTGCACCCTGATCAACGACGATCTGCTGCGGCGGATGAAAGCGCTCGGCGTTGTTCCCGCTCCGTTCACCACCTACGCCTATTACAACACCGACAAGTTTCATTTCTATGGCGAGGAGCGCATGAACCGGTGCATGGCCTACCACTCCTTCTTCGACAACGGAATTCGAGCGGCCGCGGGATCAGATTTCAGCCCGGGCCCGTTCGCCGCTCTGATGGGCATTCAAGGCATGGTGACGCGTACCGGTTGGAATGGAGAGACCTGGGGAGCCAACCAGCGAATCAGCGTAGACGAAGCCTTACAAGTGAACACCATGAACGGCGCGTACAACTCCCACGAGGAAGTGATCAAAGGATCGATCACCCCTGGCAAGTTGGCGGACTTCGTCGTACTGGCCGATGATCCCCATACCGTGCGCAAGGAAAAAATCAAAGACATCGAGATTGTCCGCACCGTCACAGGTGGCTCGACCGTTTACCAGAAGTGAGGTAGCCAAGCCACGGAGTGGTATTGCGGCCCGCGTCCTATTCGAGCTCACAGGAAAGTTTTCCATTGACACGGCTCCCCCTCGTTTTATAATAATTATCGTTCAATAATTATGCGTCTCACCCATGAGCAGTTTCGTGAGCTGGCGGCGAAACATGGTTTGCCGGTGACTCACCAGCGTCAAGTGGTCTATGAGGCCGTCATCGCTTCCCATGGACACCATTCCCCAGAAGACATTTATGCTGCGGTCCGGCGTCGCATTCCATCCATTTCTCTCGCCACCGTCTACAACAATCTGCGGCTTTTCATCGAGTGCGGATTGCTGCGAGAGGTTACTCCTCATGCGTCCACGTTACGGGTGGACGGCAATCTCGGACCGCATCATCACCTGGTCTGCTCCCGCTGCAAATCGGTGCAAGATATCGAAGGAGACTTCATCGATTTGAAGCGGCTATCCCGGCAACTGCCGGGCGGCTTTGATCTGTCGCAGCCCTTGATCGAGGTCTTTGGCCTCTGTCGCAGCTGCAGTGCCAAGAAATAGTTTTTCATGCAGTACGCAATCAATAATCGAAGGAAAAAAACATATGGAAAATACACTCGCGATTTCATCGGGGAGTGTTGTCCCCGAAGCTAAGGAAAAAAACACTGCAACCGAATCAAAGTGCCCAGTAGCGCACGGCGCTCGCCAATCCTACGCGAATGTTGATTGGTGGCCGAATCAGCTGAACCTGCAGGTCCTACACCAGCATTCCCCACTGTCGGATCCGATGGGCAAGGAGTTCAATTACGCGGAAGAGTTCAAGAGCCTCGACCTGAAGGCCGTGATCAAAGACCTGAATGCCTTGATGACGGACTCGCAGGCATGGTGGCCGGCCGACTTCGGCCACTATGGGCCGCTCTTCATTCGTATGGCGTGGCACAGCGCGGGTACGTACCGAATCGGTGACGGCCGGGGCGGGGCCGGAGCCGGTCAGCAGCGCTTCGCGCCGCTCAATAGCTGGCCCGACAACGTGAACCTCGACAAAGCGCGCCGGCTGCTATGGCCGATCAAACAGAGGTATGGACGGAAAATTTCCTGGGCCGACCTCATGATTCTCGCCGGCAACGTCGCCCTCGAATCGATGGGCTTCAAGACGTTTGGTTTTGGCGGCGGGCGCGAGGATGTCTGGGAGCCCGAAGAGGACATTTTCTGGGGACCTGAGGGCAAGTGGCTGGCCGACGAGCGCTACAGCGGCGACCGTGATCTTCAGAATCCGCTGGCTGCCGTGCAAATGGGTCTGATCTATGTGAATCCGGAAGGGCCGAATGGAAAGCCGGATCCCATCGCTGCGGCACGGGATATCCGCGAGACTTTCGCCCGCATGGCGATGGATGACGAGGAGACCGTTGCGCTCATCGCCGGCGGTCACACCTTCGGCAAAACCCACGGCGCCGCCGTTCCTGCTCAATATGTCGGCGCGGAACCAGAAGGTGCTACCATTGAGGATCAAGGCTTAGGATGGAAGAATAAATTTGGCAAAGGTTTTGGTGGCGACACCATCGGCAGCGGCCTGGAAGTCATTTGGACCACGACGCCGACGAAGTGGAGCAACAACTACTTCACCAACCTGTTCAGCTACGAATGGGAGCTGACGAAGAGCCCGGCCGGCGCGTATCAGTGGACACCGAAAAATGGCGCAGGCCATGGTACGGTGCCGGATGCCCATGATTCCGCAAAGCATCATGCCCCATCCATGCTGACCACGGACCTCTCATTGCGGGTCGACCCTGCTTACGAAAAGATTTCACGGCGTTTCTACGAGCATCCGGATCAGTTCGCGGACGCGTTCGCGCGGGCCTGGTTCAAGCTGACGCACCGCGACATGGGGCCGATCTCGCGGTACCTTGGCCCGCTTGTTCCGAAGGAGCCCTTGGTGTGGCAAGACCCTGTTCCTGCCGTTGATCACAAATTGATCGGGGAGAAGGACACTGCTGCTCTGAAAGCCAAGATCCTCGCATCCGGACTCTCTATCTCCCAACTGGTCACGACTGCCTGGGCGTCAGCGGCGTCGTTCCGCGGCTCCGACAAGCGCGGTGGCGCGAACGGGGCGCGCATTCGCCTCGAGCCGCAAAAGAATTGGGAAGTGAACCAGCCGGCCGCACTCGCGAAGGTTCTCAAGAAGCTGGAGGCCATCCAAAAGGAGTTCAACAGTTTGCAGTCCAACGGGAACCGAGGGAAGAAAGTCTCGCTGGCTGACCTGATCGTGCTGGGCGGTTGCGCAGCCGTCGAGGAAGCCGCGAAAAGGGCCGGGCACAAAGTGAAGATTCCCTTCTCGCCGGGGCGCACGGATGCTTCGCAGAAGCAGACCGACGTACATTCATTCGCCGTCATGGAGCCTGTCGCTGACGGTTTCCGCAACTATCTCCGCAGCGGACAGATCCTCTCGGCGGAGGAGTTTCTGGTGGATCGGGCGCAGTTGCTGACACTGACGGCTCCGGAGATAACGGTTCTCGTCGGCGGGATGCGCGCGCTGAGTGCGAACTTCGGGCAGACCAAACACGGCGTCTTCACCAACCGGCCAGAGACGCTGACGAATGATTTCTTCGTCAACCTGCTCGACATGAACACGAAGTGGGAGCCCTCGTCCACATCCGAAGGCTTGTATGAGGGGCGCGATCGGGCGACGGGCAAGGTCCAGTGGACCGGCACGCGCGTCGATCTGCTGTTCGGTTCGAACTCCCAGCTTCGGGCAATCGCGGAAGTCTATGCCTGTAACGACTCGAAGGAGGCGTTTGTGAAGGACTTCGCGACTGCGTGGAACAAAGTGATGAACCTTGATCGCTACGATCTTGCCTGATCGCGCCGAAAACGAACGCTGTCAACTTCGCGCAGTTGCTGTTGTGTGGATCGGCTAACGAGGTTGTCGCTTTTCCTGGCTTGTGGGGGGCGCATCGCGCGCCCCCGTGCCGCCTTTTCCACCACGCGCACGGTTTCATACGGCCCGGGCTTGTCGCCAAATTTCGGTCCAGCACAATCTCTATCCACTATCATGTGTTCTTGTTCCCTTCTCATCCATCCGCCTTGCGCAGTATCTTCCGCCAGCTGTGTCCGCGATGCCGATCTGCGACCATTTTCCGTTCTTCCATTTATTGGGGCTTCCCGAAAATGCATGATCGCTGTCCCGCCTGCGGCCTCCATTTCAATCGGGAGCCGGGATATTTTCTCGGAGCCATGTACGTCAGTTACGGCTTGGGCCTTGCCGTCATCTTTGTTCTTGGCGCCGCCCTCTGGGCCCTGACGGGGTGGCGTTTGGACCAGATTGCAATCTCGGCGGTCCTGTTGTTCCTGCCCTTCGCCCCCATGCTGACGTTTCTTTCGCGCGTGCTTTGGATCTATCTCGATCAGAAGATCGATCCCGAGTCCCTCTAGGAAGATTTCCGATAAGTACTGCGCCGGTGGCGTCGAATCGATTCTCTCGCACGCGTAATTGGCTAAGCGGCCGCGGAAAGCTCGGTCTCCGCGACCTTCTTTTGCACGCGAGTGTCGGCCAGGGCAATCACCTAGCGGTCAGCTGCCCATCCAAAAAACTGATAGCATGCAACGATAATTCGAATGCAACCATGTCAATACAACTATTGACGAGCCCCCACCCCCACTCTAGAGTATACAAATTACCAAGAAGATTTCTTCCAGAATGCAGCCCCTGACCTCCAACGCGAACCGGGTTCTCTGCGATGTACAACTGCGTCTACTCGCCCTTAGTGTGGCCATTCCTGGCCTGGTGCTTGCACCCCTAGGACGCGTCGGATGATACAGCCATAACAAAGAGGCATTTTCAGAAAAGGGGCCATCATCCACAAGCGATGATGGCCCTTTCGTTTTGCGGCAAAGAGTTGTATTGGGACCCTGGTCAGGAGGAGGAGAAACGTGCCAGAAACAGAACAGGTAAAAATATTCGACACGACACTGCGCGACGGAGAACAATCTCCGGGATGCAGCATGACCGCCGATGAAAAGCTACGCATGGCGCGCCAACTTGAGCGCCTGGGCGTCGATATCATCGAGGCCGGATTTCCCGTTTCCTCCGAAGGCGACTTCCATTCCGTGCAACTTGTAGCCCGTGAGATTCGTCGGCCCATAATCGCTGCCCTGGCTCGCTGTTGCCAGGCCGACATCGAACGAGCTTGGGAGGCCCTCAAAGCAGCCGCCCACCCTCGCATCCATACCTTCCTGGCCACCTCCGATATTCATCTGCATCACAAGCTCAAACTCTCACGCCGTGAATGCCTGGAGCAAGCGCGTGACGCCGTGCGTTTCGCCAAGTCACTCTGCGAAGACGTAGAATTCTCGCCGGAGGACGCTACCCGCTCCGATCGAGATTTTCTTTGCGAAGTGCTGCAAACGACAATCGAAGCCGGCGCAACCACAGTCAACATTCCCGATACCGTCGGGTTCACGGTCCCATCTGAGTTCGCCGATCTGATTCGGACCATCCGGCGGCAAGTACCCGGTATCGAGCAGATAACCGTTTCAGTGCACTGTCACAACGACTTGGGTCTTGCGGTGGCAAACTCCCTCGCTGCGGTCAGTGCCGGAGCACGGCAAATAGAATGCACAATCAATGGCATCGGAGAACGGGCTGGCAATGCCTCGCTGGAAGAAGTTGTGATGGCCATGCGCGTCCGCCCTGACCGCTACCCGTGGCGCACGGCGGTTGTCAGCGAGCAGCTATTCCCAGCGAGCCGGTTGTTAACCGAAGTCACCGGAGTGCCGGTGCAGCCCAACAAGGCAATCATTGGCCGCAACGCCTTCGCGCATGAAGCGGGCATCCACCAAGATGGCATGATCAAGAACCCGTTGACCTACGAAATCATGACTCCGCAATCAGTAGGCGTTCCCGGCACCAATCTCGTCCTGGGCAAACATTCTGGACGCCATGCCCTCGGCCTGCGCTGCGAAGAGCTCGGCTTCCGGCTTGAGAGGCATGAACTCGATCAGGTCTATCGTCATTTCGTCGCGCTGGCTGACGCCAGGAAAACTGTCGAGGACTGCCACATCCTGGAACTCATCCGGCAGATAAAAAGGGAGCATTCGCGCCCCAGCGTCACCGTAGCATCGCCACTCGCTTCCGTCATCAGCTCACACAACGATGGCCACCATCTGGATCCCAATCTTGCGCTCGAGCATCTTCTGAAGGACGATAGCCGTCGACACGCATCTTCCATGGCACTGGGGGCGCATGAAAATGAGCAGCAAGAGGACTATCTTTGGGGGGTGTAATGTCGGCCATGTCGGCACAGATACAATCACTGCCACGAATCAGTAGTCAGGGGACCTTGTAACCATGACGAAAACTGGAGCGCAGATTCTTTGGGAATGCCTGGAGCGCGAAGGAGTGACTCACGTCTTCGGATACCCCGGCGGCGCCATCCTGCCGGCTTACGATGCCCTCAAGCACAGCAAGATCCATCACGTGCTGGTGCGACATGAGCAGGGCGCCACTCACATGGCCGATGGGTACGCGCGCGCCAGCGGACAGGTAGGTGTCGCCGTGGCGACCTCCGGCCCTGGAGCCACCAACATGGTGACCGGCATTGCCACCGCGATGTTGGACTCCTCCCCCGTTGTCTGTATTACCGGTCAGGTGGGCAGCAAGCTGATCGGCTCCGATGCCTTCCAGGAAACTGACATCACCGGCATCACTCTGCCCATCACCAAGCATAATTATCTCGTGACCCATGCCGATGAACTGGCCCGCACACTGCGCGAAGCATTTTATGTTGCCCGCTCGGGCCGCCCCGGCCCAGTTCTCGTGGACATCACCAAGGATGCCCAACAGTCCTCGTGCGAGTTCGACTGGGAAGCCGCCAAGCCGCAGTTGCCAGGGTATCGTCCCGACCTCTCTCCCGCTCCCAAGGAATACGAACAGGCGCTGGAGTTGATCCACAACTCCAAGCGGCCGGTAATCCTGTTAGGTCACGGTGCAATTGTTTCTGGCGCAACGCGCGAAGTGCGCGATTTGGCCGAACGTGCTGGCATCCCGGTAGCACTCACCCTGCTGGGCCTGGGCGCGCTTCCCGCGTCTCACCCGCTCAACCTGGGCATGATGGGAATGCATGGCGAAGCCTGGGTAAACCACACCATTCAAGAGGCCGACTTGCTCATCGCTCTCGGCATGCGCTTCGACGACCGGGTCACCGGGACCTTGAAAACCTACGCGCCCAATGCCAAGAAAATTCATGTCGAGATCGATCCGGCCGAGATCAACAAGAACGTGAAGGTTGACGTGGCGCTGGTGGGCGATCTCCGGGAAGTCCTGCACGAAATATTGCCGAAAATTGAATCCATGGATCGCAGTGAGTGGCTGCATTTTATCGATGGGCTGAGAGGCGACTCCGCCGTCCGCGATATTCAGAATCTGCCGGATAGCGGCCATCTCTATGCCGCGCACGTCATCAACGATCTTTGGCGGGAGGCACGAGGCAGCAACACCGTGGTCGTGACCGACGTCGGCCAGCACCAGATGTGGGAAGCACAATACTACAAGCACGAGGAACCGCGTTCGCTGATCACCTCCGGAGGTTTGGGGACGATGGGATTTGCCCTGCCCGCTGCGATCGGGGCTAAGGTCGCGCGCCCCGAGGCCGAGGTCTGGGTAGTTGTCGGGGACGGTGGATTTCAGATGACCATGTGCGAACTCGCCACCATCGTGCAGGAGAATCTCAAAATCAACATTGCGATCATCAACAACGGCTTCCTGGGAATGGTGCGGCAGTGGCAGGAATTCTTCTACGAACGCAACTACCAGGCTACGCCGTTGCTGAATCCGGATTTCGCGAAAGTTGCCGAGGCCTACGGAATTCGGAATGCGACCGTGAAGCAACGGTCGCAGGTTGTGCCCGCAGTGCAATTGGCCCGACAGCATGATGGGCCAGTGCTGATTAATTTCCAGGTAGAGCAGGAAGACACGGTTTATCCGATGGTCGCAGCGGGAGCCGCATTGCACGAGATGATCCGGCGTCCGAGTCCGATTGTGGAGACGGCCGCGGACGAGTAATCAAAGCGACTAGCCTATATGCTGAACACATTCGTGGTGTACGTCGAAAACAAACCGGGCGTTTTGACCCGGGTGGCATCGCTGTTTCGCCGCCGCGCCTTCAATATCGACTCGCTTACCGTGGGGCGCACGGAAAAGCCAGAACTGTCGCGCATGACCATCACCATCGATGCCGACCATGACCAGGCGCGCCGTATCGAAGCCAACCTGTACAAACTGGTGAACGTGCTGCTGGTGGAAAACATCACGACCGCACCCGCGATCGTGCGCGACCTGGCTATGATCAAGGTCGCGGCCACCCACGAGGCGCGCTCCCACGTGCTGGAGCTGGCCAGTGTTTTCCGGGCGCGGGTGGTGGATGTTGCACCCGAGTCCCTGATCATCGAAATCACCGGCGGCGAAGACAAGATCGACGGTCTGCTCGAAGTGCTCCGCCCTTACGGCGTCCTCGAAATGGTTCGCACCGGAATCGTCGCCATGCGACGTGGAAACAAACCCTCCGCCGCGCTGTCATCACCGGAAGCAGCGGAGCAAGCCATGACCGATGACGATCTCTCGCAGTCAGTTTAGCGTAAGGAAGAGTCTCATTCGAAGCGGAGCCGTCTATCGGGGTCCGTTTAGAGGAATTTCCGAGGAAAAAGTCACCATTCAGTAGACCCCCTATAAAATATGGCTCCTCAGGAAGGACTCGAATCCGCCTGAAAACGTCAATACAAGGACTTACACAGCACGGACGGCACTCCAAGGACATGGAAGTACCCGTAGTTCACGTTAACTGATTGCAAAGTGATTGCAGATTTCGACGGCCTTCAGCACCAGCGAGAGCTCGCGCGCGCTGCTCGCCACAGGCGTATGATTTCTAGCGGAGTCTTTCCGGTAAATACTCAGAATTCAAAGCGTAGCGCAAACTGCATAATGCGCGGGTTGGTCAGCAGTCCGGAATAATTGCCGAACGTGCTTGCGCTCCCCAGTCCCAGGGAGTCCGAGAGTAGCGCCGACTGCGCATCGAAGCGGGCCGTGTTCGTGACGTTGAATGCCTCCCAGCGGAACTGCAGACTCTCCTTCTCGCTCCAGGGCATAAGCCAGCGTTTGGCGAGGCCGATGTCGATTCCGAAAAAGCCGTCGCCGCGAATCGGATTGCGTTGTCCCGACTCGCCCGCCCAGGCGTACGAAAAGGAATTGATCGCCAATACTCCATTGGAGAAGATATTGGGACCGGGATTCACCACACCCGCCGTCTGAGTGGGAGTGTTCAGATACACTCCGGTTTTCACGGGCCCAACCTTGTCGGCATTGCCCTCCATCTCAAAATTGGTGGGGAAGGCGCTGAAGCCGTTGTCGACCGTAACGGGGAAGCCGCTGGTCCAGCGGAACAGGCCGGAAAACTGCCATCCGCCGATGACCGCATCCATTGCGCGGTTGGCGCCGCGTCCCAACCACCGGTTGCGGCCAAAGGGAAGTTCGACAACCCAGTTGGAGTTCAGTTGGTGGGTGGCGTCGAACGAGGCCACACCCTTCTGCGCCGCCGGATTCCAGGCATTGATGATGTTGTTGTTCAATCCCAACAGGCTGCCGGTGCTGGCCGGCCCCACGCGCTCTGCGTCGGAGGAAATGTCAATCGCCTTGGAATAGGTGTAATTCAGATCGACTTGCAAGCCATGGGTCATGCGATGACGCAGCGTCGCCTGCAGGGCGTTGTAGTTGGACCACGCGATCGAACGCCAGGCGTACAGCGAACTGAACTGCTGCGCGTAATAGGAATACTGCCCGCCCGACGTGAAGTACGTTTGCCCTGGTATGTTGGCATCGGCATAGCCGTTGTAATCCAGGTTGTAAAGCGCCAGAGAGTCGTTGAAGGCGGTGCCGCAGAAAGTGTCGAAGGCGAAAATGACCGGATTCTGCGTCGTTAGCGACGATCCACCGGTGCAGCCGGTGAGTGGATAGGCGCCACCGGCGACCAGCGGCTGAATCTGATTGGTCCAGAACTGTTGCACTTTGGCCGAAACCTGGCTTGGACTAAACGATTGCGTCGGATTCGAAACTCCGGCCAGCAGCTGCGGACGGAACACCTGAGCCAGCCCTCTCTCCGCCGTGAAGTAATCAAGACCTGACTTCTTGTCGACGATGTCGAGCGGCATGGCCAGATCGTCCTGTGCCAACAGCCGGTGCGACATCCTTCCCACATAGGCGACATCCAACGTGAAACTCGAACCCAGATGGCGGCTCACCGCAAAATCCACCGTGTAGGAGTAGGGCGTCTTGAGATTCGGATCAATGCCCCACGTAATCGCGCCCAGCCCAACTGGATATTGTTGCGGGAAGCCACCCGCCGGCGGTTGTTCGATAATTGGGGTGCCCTGATAGTCAGCTTGCGGTATCGCGTTCATGCTGATGAGTCTCGGCGCAATGACTGAGGTTTCGTGGTCGGAGGGGTTGTTCAGCTGCGTGGAGAGACCGAACGACCCGTTTTGATCGAATGTGTCGACTAGGCTTTCTCCCGCCCGGTCATAGACGATACCGAAACCGCCGCGAATGCTACTTGTGCCGGTGGGTCCGAAGATTTTCTCCAACCATCCTCCGGAAGGATTCGGAGACCACGCAAAGGCGACCTTAGGTCCAAAGTTCTTGGTGTCCCAGCCGTAATAGCCGTGTTTGCCGTTAGCGGGTCCGGCCCAATCATACGAAATAAGCGGCTGAGCATTGGAGGGAACGCCCTGCAGCATACCCTTACCGCGTGCATCAAACCAGTTCCCCAGATTGATGTTGGTACCCACTTGCAGCCCGTTCGTTTCCCACGGCGGAGAAAAGAGCGAGTATCTCAGTCCCAGAGTCAAGGTAAGATTCCGCCTGACTTTCCAGGTATCCTGGGCATATATCTCGTAAGAGTCTTCCCCGAAGCGGCGTGTCACCGGCGCTCCCGGCGCCAGCGTGCTGCTGTCGCGCTTGTAGTTGTACACCGCATTACCCAGCGTGATCATTCCCAGCAGACCGGTGATCGAGCTGTCATAGTTGCTGACAAACGATGAATCCACCTCTGGGTAACTATGGTTGAGCGGGTTCAGAGGATCTGTGTTGGTGGGCTGGGAGATGCCCGAGTTCAGCATCCAGTCTTGATTCGCAAAGCCGGCGCTGAAAGAATTGTTCAGATTGCTTTCCGGATTGCGCAGAAACGCCAACTGAACCCCGAACTGCCACGCATGTTTGCCGTGCACCCACGAGACGTCATCGGTGAAATTGTGAATCGGGCGCTGGAATGAAGACGAGCGGGTGATGCCCTGGTCAAAGTTCAGATAGTTCCAAGGCTGGTTCGAATCTCCCTCGATGCCTGCGCTCTGCCGCACGAACCCGTAACGGAAATTGTTCAGCAACGTCGGGGAGAAGACCGCGGAGTAGCTGGCGATCAGGCCCTTATTGAAGTCGACCGTAGTCTTCTCCGGGGGTGTGCCGGGCAGAAATGGCGCGCCTGCCAAATTCTCATTCGCCAGCGCTCCGCTCAGCGACAGCCGATGCCGCCCATCTGCCGTCAGGTTGTAATCCAACTTGCCGATGTACCAATTCTTTTTATTGTGGGTGGCTGCCCGGAAACGGTATCCGGCCGTGTTCACTCCGTCGCCCACGGTGAGATCGTTGGGCAGTGGATAATTCGCCATGTACTGCTCCACGACCGGATTGGGCCCCGGTTGCGGTGCCATGCTGTGGCTGTCCATGGCGGTGATCTGCGCCGGACCAAGGACATAATATCCTGGCTGTGCCGTGTAAGTTGTCGAGTTCACCGTCACTGAGTTGCCCGGGCATTGGCTCGTGTCTCCGTTAAGGCAGTAATACTGAACCACGCCATTGCGGAACGACGCGGTCGGCACCGTGCGCTCGGCGCTAATCGCCTCGGCATCGCGGTATCCTTCATAATTCAGAAAGAAATAAAGACGGTCCTTCAAAACCGGCCCACCGACCGATGCGCCAAAAATGTTGCGGTTCAGTTGTGGCGGCTTGTTCGGCAATCCGCTATCGATCTGCGACGCCTTGATGAAGTAATCGTTGGCACTGAAGTAAGAGTTGCGGTTGTACTCGTACACCGAACCGTGAAAGCGGTTGGTCCCGCTTTTCGTCACCAGGCTCACCTGCGCCGCCGACGAGACTCCTTCATCCACACCGTAGTTCGTGGTCGTGACACGAAATTCCTGCACCGAGTCGAGGGTCACCGGCAACACCGAAGTGAATGCGTCCGAGCCCTTATCATTGACCGGAATACCGTCCAGGGTGACATTGCTTTGGTCGCTACGGGCGCCGTTGACTGCGCCGCTTCGCGTATCCACGCTGCGGTCGACATCCGGACGGTTGCCTGTGTACAGCACTCCGGCCTGCAAGCTGAGCAAGTCGGGAACATTGCGGCTTTCCAGCGGCAACTGCTTTACCTGCACTTCGCTGAAAGCATTCCCCAACGAGGCGTCCGTGGTGTTGACGGTCTCCGCCTGCGCCGAAACCTCTACGTTTTCCGAGGTCGTTCCCACTTCCAGTTTCACATTTCTGGTCACAGCAACATTCACCAGCAGTTCCAGACTGGTCTGCTGAAATCTGCGGAATCCCGCTTTGTCCACCGTCAGAGTGTACGTTCCCGGAGGCAGCGCCAGAAACCGGTACTCACCAGAGTTGTCGGTTTGTGTCTCGCGCTGCAAGGCCTGGCTGTTGTTGACAACGGTCACCTTTGCCCCGGAGATCGCCGCGCCCGTCTTGTCGACAACGGAGCCGCCTACGGATGTAGTTCCGGTTTGAGCAAACGACAAAGTGGAAAATAATGCGACCAAGACGGCTCCGACCGCGCAGAACGTCTTCATGGAAAGGGCCCTCGATGAGTTTGGGAATGCGTGCCATTCTAGTTCAGGTCGCCCTGATGTCAAATTAATAATCCCAATGGGGCGCACGTCATAGAAATGGAGAAAGGCGAAGAGCGGTCTTTTTTATCTTTATCCTAGAAAATTCTTCCGGATGTACCTTCGTCCGTACGTGAACTGGCCGCAGTTTTGTCTCAACCTAAACCGATGCTGCGCAGGTGGAGGATCGACACTGCCTAATCATGCGGACGTTCTAATTTCTAATCCTGTGTTGTATGCCAGTGTGAACGGTGAGATTAGCGGCAACCGGAAGAAGCGTTTCGTTAGTATCCAAGCCTCTTGTTCACAATATTCAAGAGATCTTTTCCACTCCTGAATCTTTCAAGTTGCGCAATGAAGAATCGCATCGCGTTATCGAGCCAGTCCGGCGTGTGATCGGCGCAGTGTGGGGATAAAAGGACATTTTCGAATGAGTAAAAAGGATGGTGTTCTGGTAAAGGTTCTTGATCAAATACGTCCAGGGCAACTCCTTTAATTCTGTTTTCTGAAAGTGCCTTGGTCATTGCCCGCTCGTCGATAGTCGGGCCGCGGCCGACATTGATCACCACCGCGTTCTTCTTCATGACAGCGAATTCGGCGTCTGCAATTAAACCTCGAGTCTGCTCGGTCAATGGCACCGCTAATACTACATAATCACACCGTGAAAGCATGTCCAGGAGGCCCTCAGGTCCATAGACGTGGTCGATCAGCAGATCCTCTTGAGACTGTCGGGAAACACGCCCTCTGAGTGCTAGCACCTTCATTTCAAGTGCGTGGGCCCGTGCGGCTATCGCCCGTCCAATGCTTCCGTATCCGACGATGCCTAGTATATGGCCCGAGACCATCGTTACGTCGAACGGTTCCCATACTCCGGCCAACTGATTGCGAATCATGCGACGAAAGTCCTTCGCGAAGTATAGGATTGACGCCACAACAAACTCGCCGAGGGAGGGACTGAAGACACCGCTACCATTTGTGAGGATGACTTCACTTTCGATGAGCTCAGGGAAGAGCGTCTGTTCCAAGCCTGCGGACCGGGAATGGATCCAACGCACGCGGTGCGACATCAAAAACACATCGCGGAGAAGCTCAAGCGAGCTCGACCAATTCAAGATAATCTCTGCATCGCCGCGACTGGCAAAGTCCCGCGCTGAGTCTCCGACCACGATTGTTGCGATCTGCCGCAGCTCGGCGAGAAATGGAATGCTCTGATCGCCGGGTGCGGTCAACACCAGGATTGGGCTGTCGTTCATCACTTCGTCCCCTTAGATACTCCACTTGGGTGCGAGAGCCTCTATACTACGTCCGGGATTTTACCCAACGAAAGCAGCAGCATCAGGATTGTTGAAACTATCGTCGATCGAGTGTCATTGGGAAAGCCAGGTTGGCGATCGCGAAACGTCCGAGAAGTGTTTGGTGAGGTGCGCATGTCATTGACGAGGCGAGAGGTTCTTAGTTTCCTTCCAGCGGTCGGCGTCGCAATGCCCCGGCTCGCTGCCCAGGACGATTCACTACCATCGGCAACCTATCCATTCGATGACATGCCTGTTCAAAACTCAGACCACGCACGGGTTCGGAAAATCATCAAAGGCAAGCTGGCCACCGGTGAGCATTTCGAAGCGCACGAGACGACTCTACCTCCAAATGGGTATCCGCACCCGCCGCACCATCACCTTCACTCGGAGATGTGGCTGATCCGCGAAGGAACGGTCGAACTTACGATCAATGGCACTAGCCATCGTCTGGGTGCAGGAGGGGTGGGCTTCGTTCACTCGAACGAAGAGCATGGCATCAAGAACGTCGGTACTGGCCCAGCAACCTACTACGTTGTCGCTATCGGTCCTGGCGCAGACAGTTGATGATGATCCGCAATATTCCGAGATAGATGACAGTCCGCAGGCTCTCCTAAATGGCCCTCATCTCATCGCGCATCTCGCGAGCTGTCAACATCGAAGATCTGTGCGAGCTGGCACGTCGCCGTCTGCCAAGAATCGTTTTCAACTACCTCGATGGAGGTGCAGAAGCGGAATGGACACTTCGCGAAAATCGTCGAGCCTTTGAGGCGGTCACCTTTCGACCAAGTCAGGCTATTGCCGTGCCAACCTGCGATTTGCGAACTCGAGTGCTTGGTACGGACCTGTCCATGCCGCTGCTTCTGGCACCCGTGGGTTATCTGCGTGTCATGCATCCCGGTGGCGAAATCGCTGCTGCCAGAGCGGCCAGCAAAGCTGGCGTTGGCATGATTCTGTCAACGGTTTCTGGCCATCGGCTGGAGGACGTGAAGACTGCATCTACCGGGCAGGTTTGGTATCAACTCTATCTCACAGGTGGCCGCGCAGCTGCAGAGAGTGCCATGCGCCGAGCCATCAATGTGGGTTATACAGTTCTGGTGATTACGATTGATTCGACCGTCATCGGACATCGTGAGCGCGAGTCGCGTGACGGGATGGAGCAGCTCCTGCGTGGGAATCTGTGGGCAAAGATACCTTTTGTGTCGGAGATTCTCACTCATCCACGCTGGTTGGCGCGCTTCCTTCTAGACGGCGGTCTTCCCGACATGCCTAATATTGTCAGTCCTGAAAGGGGTGTACTTCGGGTTCGCGACGCTCACACTGCGATGAAGCGCCAAGCATTCAGTTGGAGCGACATGCCGTGGATTCGCGCGCTCTGGAAAGGACCAATCGTCATCAAGGGCGTTCTCACCGCAGAGGATGCGCGACGGTCGGTCGACCATGGTGCTGCTGCTGTGGTTGTGTCCAATCACGGAGGCCGCCAACTTGACGGCGTCCCGGCGAGCCTGCAAGTTCTGCCGGAAGTCGTTGAGGAAGTCAAAGATCGCGCGGAAGTCCTGATGGATAGCGGCATTCGTCGCGGGTCAGACATCGTCAAAGCAATTTGCCTCGGTGCTCGCGCCGTGCTTTGCGGACGATCGTACGCCTACGGACTCGCCGCAGCTGGCGAACCGGGTGTTACACGGTCGCTCGAGATCCTACGAAATGATTTGGAGAGGTGTCTCAAGTTGTTGGGATGCCCTTCTGTGAACGCTCTAACCCAATCCTATGTGAGCGTGGCGCCCCACCGTTGAACCATTGGCCCTAAGAGCTGTGGGTCTTCAGCTCGCCGACAACGAACCAGTAGGCAAGCACACCTGCTAAAAGAATGATCGAGGCGAGTTGAAAGCCTGGAACATACGAGCCCCGGGATGTAATCAAGAATCCTACCGCGAGCGGCGCTGCGATACCGGCGAGGTTTCCTGCGAAATTTTCCACTCCAGTCCAGACCCCCACCGCTTCCGGAGGCGCGCACGACTGAAGAATCGCCAGAAGATTCCCGGTTGCAAGCCCAACGAGAGAAGCTGCAATCAATAACCCTATCGCTACACCTGTATGGACGCTGTGCATCGCCGCTATGAGAAAGATCCCCATGCTGAAAGCGACCGTTACGATCCCTTTCCGAGTAGCCGTTTCGTCCCAGCCATGGCGAATCAAGCTATCGGCGATCCATCCGCCCAGTGGTTCGGCAATCCCAAATATAAAGAACGCAAGCGAAGCATAAAATCCGGCTTGCACGATGTTGAGCTGGCGCACTGTTACCAGATAGTCGGGCAGCCAAGTCACCAGTACATACCAGTAGTAATCAAAACAAAAGAATCCCAGGCATATGCCGATCAAGTTGCGATTGAGCAAAGTGCGCGCCGCGAAGCTCGACGCGTCAGGTGTTGCCGCGTTCGGTCTCGCCGCTGGCAGACGGCGCGGAAAAACCCAGAACCATGGTGCCAGCCAGAGGAGCGCCGTGAAGCCTAAAATCAGGAAAGTGCGTCGCCAGCCAATATGAACTAAGAGCCAGGGAACCAGTATGCCTTCCAAAACGAGGCCGGTTCGAGACCCGAAATCGAAGAGTCCGGAGGGCAGACCACGTTCTTTCGGCGAGAACAGCAAGCTGACGATTTTGGTCCCTCCAGGCAGATAAATGGATTCTCCAACGCCAAGCAGCATCCGGAATGCGAGTAATGCCGTGAAGCTTCTGGCCAGACCCGTGAACCCTTGAGCAACTGACCAAACGATGAACGCTCCAGCGTAGAGCCAGCGCAAATTGAAACGGTCGGCGGCCCAACCGATTGGAATTTGCATCAGCGCGTATGACCAGAAAAAGGAAGACAGCAGCAGGCCCTTGCTTTGCGCCGTGAGCTGGAAATCCTTCGAGATGACCGGCAGGGCGAATGAAAGCGCTGCGCGGTCCAGGTAGTTGATTAACGACGCAGCAAAAAGCAAACCGACGATTGACCAGCGGCGATTATCGAAAAGGTTCAGGGCGTCCATTTTCTGCGAAGCCACTCAGAGACGGGGACAGGATAGACCAAACTGCGGCGTTCCAACGAATACCCAAAGCGGATCACCCTCTCGCCAGAGTCCACTTCCTATCCGTCTATCCGTCAGCCACAACACAAGCCTACGACTCGCGGCCAGCCTGTAACGCAGTGAATACGAAGGATTTGATCCGGCGATGGCAATGGGTCCGAAGCCACTGCCGGATTATAGCGGCAGATACCCTGGGGATTGGCAAGTTGTCTTGAAATCGGGCCTTGTGGGCAGGGTCCGATTCAGTTCTTGTATCAGCTCCGCTGTCGCTCGCGTCTTCTGCGGATTCAACCGCACACCCAACCGTTCCAGTATCCGAGTCGCAGCTGCCAACGCTGCGCGCGCTTCTGCCACCGACTTACAGGTAATCACCCAATCGTCGGCGAACCGCGTCAGCTGATATCGTAATCGTCTTCAACCACGAAAGCATTCGCCTCGTAAGCCCAGCTCAGGAGAGACAGCCGCCGTTCGACGGGCAAACTCATCGCCAACGGAAACTGATGCGTGGGTGAGACGGGCATGGCCTTGACGCATTCGCGGGGCGAAAAGCCTCCCGAACCTGATTCCCCAAATTGACTTCTACGGGTGGAAAAAGCGAGTGGATATTGCATACAATATGGAACCTTCGTCAACCCTAAAGAATTCCATGGCCGGCAGCGCGATTTTGTTCACTGTCGCGTACTGCCCTATGACTTA
>Ga0210405_10000761_pt1 | contig 40364 bp, 27 predicted proteins | sample IncBWH11MmetaG_FD_155492 | JGI IMG/M metagenome (GOLD analysis project Ga0210405, IMG submission 155492) | Forest soil microbial communities from Barre Woods Harvard Forest LTER site, Petersham, Massachusetts, United States - Inc-BW-H-11-M | ecosystem: Environmental > Terrestrial > Soil >... | reverse complement strand
TAATCGCCGATGAAAGTCCCGCGGCTGATGCCCAGCATGCTAAGGAAAAAAGCGGCGAAGATCGTCTGCAATCCCAGGAATAGCCACATCGACCAGAACAGCACCTGGCGGATTTCGTGCAGCGGGCCGAACCCGCTCGCGGCCCATTGCCAGCTGACCCACGCGCACCCCGCGAAACCCACCAAGAACAGCGCTCCTCCCAGCAGCAATCCCTTCTCCAGGGTCACGCGCTTCAGCACCCGCCTCAAAGACACCGAGCGGCGGTCGAATCGCTCCGCGTAACTGAACACTTTTGCAAACGCGCCAATCGAGAGAATCTGCGCCCCCAGCAGCGTGAAGATCACCCCGAAAATCATCGTGTGAATGTCGAGAGTCACATGCGAAGAAATTTGGCGCGGTCCTGGCAGGAGCCAGGACACCAGGAAAAGCCCGGCCAGCATGAGCGCGGCGCCCGGCAGCAGGAAAAGCCAGTTCGGCGCGTACAGCAGCATGAACCGCAGGCTGCGCCAGCCGTCGCGAAAACTCCGCAGATGCGGCGCGCGGCCCCGTTTGTCGGGCCACAAAATGATGGGGATCTCGGCGATGCGCGCCCCGATTTGCGCGGACTTGATGACCATCTCCAGAGCGAACTCCATCCCCGAGCTTCGCAGGTCCAGCCGGTCGTAGAGTGCCCGCGTGAATCCCCGCATTCCGCAGTAACCGTCTCCGATGTCGGCATGAAACAAAGTATTGAGCAAAGCGGTGAGACCCGGATTGCCGAAATACTTGTGCAGCGGCGGCATGGCTCCCGATTTGATTTCGCCGCGAAACCGGTTGCCCAGCACAATGTCGTTCCCGGCACGCAGTTTTTCCACAAATCGTGGCACCTCGGTGAAGTCGTAGCTGTCGTCTGCGTCCCCCATGACAATGAAAGGGCCGCGGGCGCTTGCAATTCCAGCGCGCAGTGCCGCGCCGTAGCCGCGCTCTTCCACGCGGATCACGCGCGCCCCGTGCTCTTCTGCAATCTGAGTCGAACCATCCGTCGATCCGTTGTCCGCTACGACCACTTCCCCGCATAGCCCCGCTGCCTGAAACGCTTTCAGGGCTTTGTCCACGCAATACCCCAGCGAATTCGCTTCATTCAGGCATGGAATTACCACAGACACCTCGACTGCGCTCGCGACGTCCCTACCTGCCAACTGCGTCCCTTCCGAAGCTACGATCGTGCTCATAGGCGGCACCATCATATCGCGCTCATTCGGACATTTCACCAGCCATGCATCCGCCAACGCCGCTTCTGACAACCCGCCCACTACCGCTGCACGACATACGCTCAACGCCCCGGGCTTCTCCTGCTTCCTGTCCTCACCCTTTTCTTGAATTGCCTGGCGAACTATGGGAACCTTCGTTGGTTCTTTCTTCCGCGCCTCGAAGATGCCCACACCGCCGACAGAGCCACCCGGAAACGAAACAAATCTGCAAACGCAAAATGCGTTATCCCCCGATCCCTGGGAAGCCGCGTACCTGCGATTCGAATCGCCGGAGCAGGAAATTCACAAATTCATGAAGCGCCTGACTCGACTGGGCACTTCTCAATGGCCGCGCGACGCCGAAATTGTCGAACTCTTTTGCGGCCGCGGAAGTGGTTTGATAGCGCTCGAACGGCTTGGTTTTACGCGCATGGAAGGCGTGGATCTCTCGCCCCGGCTGCTCGCCCAGTACCGCGGGCCGGCTAAGTGCACTGTCGCCGATTGCCGCAAACTTCCTTTCTCCGATCGCAGCAAGGACGTCCTCATCATCCAGGGCGGCCTGCACCACCTCCCCACCCTGCCCGAAGATTTGCAGCAAACTTTTTCAGAAATGCGCCGCGTCTTGCGCAGCGGCGGCCGCGCCATGATAGTCGAACCGTGGCTCACACCCTTTCTAAAATTTGCGCACGCCCTCTCGGAAAATCCGTTGGCCCGCCGGCTTTCAAATCGCATCGATGCGCTCGCCGTGATGATTCAATTCGAACGCTGCACCTACGACCAATGGCTCGGGCAGCCCGAACTCATTCGAAGAATTGCCCGCGCCCATTTCGTGCCGGTCCACGAGTCTTTCGCCTGGGGCAAGTGGAATTTCGTCGGCACTCCAAAATAGGCGGCGGCTTTCCCTGCCTCCACTTCCAGCTTGCATTTTCTCTTCCCCCCGCTATGATGGCTCCGTTTCGCGCATCCCTTGAGACCTCACATTGCCTGAATCTTCCGAAGCTTCTCCCACAACCGCCTCTCTGTCCGCGCTGAGCCGGGGCCGTCTCCTCCAAGTTCTCGGCATGTGGTTCGGAATGGCTGTGGCTGTCGGAAATGCCATTGCCGCTGGAATCGTTCGAACGCCCGGCGAAATCGCCAAGAGTCTTCCGAACGCCTGGCTGTTTATCGGCGTGTGGATCGCCGGCGGACTTTATGCGCTTTTCGGCGCCTCTTCGATGGCCGAGCTCGGCGCGGCCATTCCCCGCAGCGGCGGCCAATACAATTTTTCTCGCCGTGCGTTGGGCGATTACGCCGGCTTTATCGTCGGCTGGAGCGACTGGCTTTCCACCTGCGGCACCGCCGCCGTCGCCATCGTCATAGCCGAGTACAGCGGCCATCTATTTCCCGTGCTTGCCGGCCACGTAAAACTCATCTCCGCCGCCATTATTCTCGGATTTGGCATTCTGCAGTGGCGCGGTGTCCGCTGGGGCAGCCGCGCGCAACTCCTGACTGCTCTGCTCAAGACCGCCGCGCTAATAATCCTGATCGCCGCCTGCTCTATTCTTGGCGCTCACGCGCGCGCCGCCGCTCTACCTTCAACCGCCCCTCTCCCATCAATGCTCGCTGGGTGGGCGCTCGCCGTCGCTATCGTTCTCGGACTGCAGGCCATTGTCTTCACCGTCGACGGCTGGGACGGCGTCATCTATTTCGGCGAAGAAGTTCGCGATCCCGGCCGCGACATCCCGCGCGCCATCTTCGGCAGCGTCTTTACTGTCATGGGGATTTATCTCCTGCTGAATCTTGTGGCTCTCTACGTACTCCCCATGAACGAAATCGCCGGTAACGATTTCGTTCTGGGCACCGTCGCCGATCGCATCTTCGGCAGATTTGGCGATCCGATCATCCGGTCGATCATGATCATTTCCATGCTGAGCTGCGTCAACTCCAACCTGCTCTTTTCCTCGCGTACCCTCCATGCCATGAGTTGCGATGGCCTCTTTTTTCGCCCCGTGGCGCGCGTCAACGCTGGCGGCACGCCCGCTCTTTCGCTTTTTTTGAGCACCGCCGTCAGCTTGATCTTCGTCCTCGGATCGTTCGAACGCGTGATTGCCATGCTGTCGTTTTTCTTCGTGACAAACTATATGCTCACGTACGCGTCGCTCTTTGTCCTGCGCTTGCGCGAACCGCAGATGTCGCGGCCATACCACGCATGGGGCTATCCATGGACCACCGGGATCGCGCTAGCCGCTTCCATTTTGTTCCTGATCGCCTCGATCGCCACCGACCGGCAAAACGCCCCGCTGGCGCTAGGCATGCTCGTGCTCAGCTACCCGGTGTTTCGCCTCTTGAAGTGGGCCTCAAATCGCCAGAGCGTTTCTGTGTAGGCGCGCTCTCCCGTTTCCCAATGAACCGCAGTTTCCGTTCAGCTCACTTTCTCCGCAATCGACTTCCCCTGCATAAACAGCAGCAAATAATCTTTCCCGCCCGCTTTCGAATCTGTCCCCGACATATTAAATCCGCCAAACGGATGCGCCCCCACCATCGCCCCAGTGCATTTCCGGTTCAAATACAAATTCCCCACGTGAAACGCCTCTTCCGCCTTCTTAATCTTCTCCGCATTCTTCGAATACACGGCCCCCGTCAATCCAAACTCCGTATTGTTCGCAATCTCCAGCGCCTGCTCGTAATTTTTCGCCTTGATCACTGCCAGCACCGGCCCGAACACTTCCTCCTGCGCCAGCCGCGCCTTCGGATCCACGTCCGCGATAATCGTCGGCTCGATAAAAAACCCGTCACCCGCCGCGCGCTTCCCTCCCGTCAGCAGCTTCCCTTCCTTCTTCCCCACTTCGATATAATCCAAAATCGTTTTCATCGCCGACCGGCTGATCACCGGCCCCATGTAATTCCCCGGATCGTCGCTAGGCCCCACCGTAATTTTCTTCGTTCGCTCAACCAGCTTCTGCACAAACGTGTCGTAAATCTTTTCCGAGACAATAGCTCTCGAGCACGCCGAACACTTCTGCCCCTGATACCCGAACGCCGCCTGCACCGTGCCTTCCACCGCTGCCTCGATATCCGCCTCTTCGTCCACCACGATCCCGTCCTTGCCGCCCATCTCCAGCACCGTGCGCTTAATCCACATCTGCCCCGGCGCGGCCTTGCCCGCCAACTCGCTGATTCGCAGCCCCACTTCCTTCGATCCCGTGAATCCGATGTACCGCGTCTTCGGATGTTGCACCAGGGTGTCCCCCACCGCTCCGCCCGGCCCCGTCAGGAAGTTCAACGCTTCCTTGGGAATCCCCGCTTCATAAAGAATGTCTACAAATTTTGCCGCAATCGCCGGCGAATCGCTGGCTGGCTTCAACACAACCGTATTCCCCGTCACCAGCGACGCCACAGTCAGCCCCGCCATAATCGCGCAAGGAAAATTCCACGGCGGAATCACCACGCCCACGCCCAGCGGAATATATACAAGGTAGTTGCGCTCCCCGCGCATCGGCGTCAGCTTTTGCGGCTCCCCCAGTCGCAGCATTTCCCGCCCATAAAATTCCAGGAAGTCGATCGTCTCCGCAATGTCCGCATCCGCCTCCACCCAGGTCTTCCCCACTTCGTAGCACACCAGCGCGTTCAGCTCGAACTTCCGCTCCCGCACAATCTTCGCCGCCCGGAACATGCACTTCGCGCGCTCCTGCGGCGAAACGCGCTTCCAAGTATCAAAATACTTGTGCGCGTCCTCCACCGCTTGTCGCGCCATTTCCGCCGTGGCATTCTGGAAAACCCCAATCACCTCCGCCGGCCGCGATGGATTCGTCGACGTGCGCTTCTCCGTTGTGGTTATCTTTTTGCCGTTGAGCCACATGGGGTACTCGCGCCCAAACTCCGCCTTCACCTGCTTCAGTGCCTCTTCCATGCGCGCCCGGTTCTCCGCCTTTGCAAAATCAATAAACGCCTCGTTCGTAAACTCCGAAACATGAACAATCTGCTCCGCGGTAGCCATGGCGCTTCCCTCCCTAATGTGCAAACACCTCATTCTACTGCCGCGTGAAACAGTGCGACAAGCGGCAGGCGTGGCAATGACGAGGCGTCACTACGGAATCTCAGTTGGAGGGAACAAGACGAACAAAAAGGCCCGGAACCGCCAAGTTTCCACCCTTTCTCTCAACGCTGCTCAAGAAAGCAACAGTGGAATACGCACGACTGAAATGACCAAGCATAAAAAAGAGGTAGGGAGGCGTTCGGTCCTGCCCGCCTCCCCATCCATATCCCGATTGGCCTCAAGGAGCGAATCGGGACATTGTGCTCCATTTAATGGGACTCCGGACGCGAAGATTAGGTTTCAAGAACTTCTTTTTTGGGCTGTTTATTTGAACACGCCCCTCAGAAACAGCTCCCCGGCAAGTAAAGAACGGGCGGGTGGCCGACCCCCACCCGCTCGGATGTTCCTGACCGATTAGCTGACGGCGCGCCAAGCCGCGAGTGCACCAATACTCGGCCGCGATCATTCTCCGACGGATGATTCCAGAACGGCGAACTTGCGCCGATATTCCCTGGGAGCTACGCCCATCTCTCGCCTAAAGACACGGCTGAAGGAACTTTCCGATCCGTATCCAATGGCTGACGCTACATCAGAGAACGACAGACGGTTCGCGCGAATCATCCCGCCTGCCTTGTGCATCCGCCATTGCGTAAGGTATTCGAGAGGCGTTTGCCCCAAAACGGTCTTAAATTTTAAAGCAAAGGCAGACCTCGACATCCGCGCTTCCCGCGCTAATGACTCAACAGACCAGCTCCTATCAAAGCCCGTGTGCATTGCCTGTATAGCTTTGCTGAGATGCTTGTCTGACATGGCCGCCAGCCACCCCTTTGGCGGAGCCACGGAGCTGCTCGCGTAAGCCCGAATGGCGTAGACAAATAGCGATTCATAAAGGCAACTGATCAAGCGTGATGAAGCTATACCTGGCTCAGAAGTTTCTGCGGCCAAAAGATCCAGCACGGATTGGAAGGCGTGACTTCGACTTTGGTCAAGCCGCAGGTGCAGATAACGAGGCAGAATCGTGGAAATGAGCGGGGCCTCGAACGCACTCATGCCAAACGACCCGCTCACCAGAGTTGTGGGCGCGCCACCTCCTCCGTAATGAATCACGCAATCCACTTCCAATTTTCTCAATTCGCGGTAATCGGCGACGCGGGAACGCGGATGATCCACCACGGTAAAGGCATCATCGCTGAGAATGAAAATGAAAACATCGCCGGCCGAGAGGGGGATGGCTTGCCGCGCGCTCTTGAATTTCAGAAGCCCCGATCCGCGAACCATTAACCCGAAGCGTATCCGCGGAACTGTGTCCCCTGGGTAGTGAAAACCCCAGGGGGCTGTCGCCTCCAAACGCGTATAGATCGCATCCTGAATTCTCATCGATCCAAAGACCTCAGACAGCGGGTCCAGCCGGTGTTCAAATGCTGGACGGTCAGTCATGTTTTTTGGACGAATGGCACTCATAAGTCCCAATTTTATCGCATCTATCTCTTGTCTGCCAAATCGCAGTTCAGGGAATACGCGTGAGCGTGACTGCAACCAAATTCAAGGAGAACAACGAAGATGTCCACGAAGAATGGTGACGTGTCCAACATGAAACGTAGATTTGGATGGATTTTGCTTTCCTATTCAGTCTTGGGCCTCACGAGCATTCCAGTGCGCGCGCAAGAGACAAGGTCCGAAGGGAAAACTTTAGTTGTAGCGCCCGGCAATGATTTCCGCGCCGCGCTCGAAAAAGGAGTACGTCTCAAAGCCGTAGGGCAGCCCATCACCGCAAAGATGCTCGAGCCGGTCTACGCCGGAGAAGTTCTCGCGATCCCGGCAGGCTCAACGATCAAGGGACATGTTTCTGCAATTAGCACGGCTCCGTTGCGGAAGCGTGCGCGAAGGCTCCTCAATGGCGACTTTACCCCGCCTAAGACGGCGCACGTGACGTTCGATCAACTGGTGCTTTCCGATGGAACGATGGTACCGATTCACAGTGATTCCGCTGTCGGCCTTGGTCGTGTGGCGAATTCGCGATACCTTTCCAAGGCGCAGCGTCCTGGAATCCGGAAAAAACTCAAGGGCGCTATGGCCCCGCTGCGCGAACCGAATAAGCTGCAGCGATTGGGCGAAGCCGTCGTAACCAGCTTGCCCTACCACCCGGAATACATCGATCAAGGAACCGTTTTTGACACCGAGCTACTCGAACCGGTGTCGCTACTCGCACCTGTTCAGCCTGATATGGCGTCTCTGCAAGCGAGCGACTTTCTCCACCTTCACCTCTTGACCCCCGTCAACTCAAGTACGTCCACGGCGGGCGCGCAAATTGAGGCCGTTGTTTCGCAGCCGTACTTCCAGGCGGATCATCAATTGCTCTATCCCGCCGGAACCAAAATCACCGGGACGGTCCAGAAAGCTTCCCCTGCAGGGTGGATGAAGAAAAACGGAAGCATCGTGTTTGCATTCCGCTCTGTCCAGATGCCGGACGGCACGACCAGAGATATCCATTCCACTGTCGGAGGCATTCAAGCCGAGCGGTCGGAAGGTTTGGACATCGGTAAGGAGGGCGAAATTAAAGCTACGACTTCCACTTTCGCACGGCTTCTCGCTCCCGCTTCACTTGTGGGTCCCTCGAGAGGAGTTGCGGACATGACTACACAGAAGACAGCATGGTTTCGGTCCGGCGAAGGACGGAAAGGCTTCGGCTTGCTCGGTGCGGGCGCAGCGCAGGCATCCGCAGGCACGGCAATCGGGTTCGGATACTTTGGCGCCGCAAAGAGACTTTGCGATGCATTCATCACTAAAGGTTCGAACGTCGAACTGCCGGTACATACTCCGATTTTCGTGCGACTGGATTCCAGTGATCCGTCGGTAGCACTCGCAACGCGATAAGTGAAAACGGACGGCTGCCTTCTTCCCTGTGGAAGATCGCAGCCGTCGCTGTGCTCGGTTCGGTTCGCTTCGCTATGCCGCGACCTCGTACTCACTCTGAACCAACCCGCTCGGGTAGTGCCGGGTTGCCACGTGGCGCAGCCGGATGTCGCGCGGTAAGCTGCCGAACAGCGGAACGCCTTCTCCAATCAGGACTGGCACACGAGTGATAATGAGGCGTTGAATGAGCCCCGCGCGCAGAAATCTTTGGATCGTGATTCCACCGTCGATGTACAGATGGTGCACGCCGCGAGCAGCGAGTTGCGAGACGATCTCCGCCGGAGGCCCGGCCATCTGTTCAACGACGCCCCCGACTGCCGCCGACAAATCCAGCGGTCGGCTGCTCAGGATCACGACTCGCTTGTCACCGTAGGGCCAAGTCTCCATACTCAAAACTTTCTCAAAGGTCTTGCGGCCGATCACAATCGCGTCGACGCTCGCTATGAATTCATTGTAGCCGTGCGGTTCTCCCCCGCCCTCCGGCAGAAAGTCGAGATCGTCGTTTAGTCGTGCAATGAACCCGTCGACGCTGGTGCCGATAAACACAGATGCGGTCATCGTAGACTCCTCACCTGCAGCCGCCTACCTATGAGTACTTCCCAAATCATTCTCCCGACAGAAATTTATATTGAGCTTCAGTGAGAGGGACGACGGAAAGGCGGCCCTGGCGAACAAGCGGAGAATCTGCGAAGAGTTTATTGGACTTGATTTGCGAGAGAGAGGCTGTCTTGGCGAGCGGTTTTCCGGCCTTGAGCTTAACAGCGGGATTCTTAGGGTTGGAGATGTCAACCGAAAGGACCGTGGCGGTGCCGACGGCGGACTTGTGGTCGCCGGTTTCGTAAATGATGAGCCGCGTGCCGGGCGCCATTTGGGAAAGATTTCGTAAGGCGACGGGATTGTGGACGCCGTCCCAGATGGTCTCCCTGTCGCTCTGGAGATCGGCGAAGGAGTATTCGGAAGGTTCGGTTTTCAGAAGATAATGCGAAGGCATGGGTTCCACCCTTCTGGTTTGAGTCGCGACTATTCTACATGATGCGCAACCAAGTCACTTCTTCTTGGCAGGCGTAAGCTGTGGAAGAGTGCGCCGATTCCGCGAATGACCGATGAGCTCGGAAAGCCGCTTGAGTTTTGTTTCTTCCCTCTTTGCGCTGATGACCCAAAAAGTGCACACCCTTTGGTACCAGGGAGCTTGCGAGCGGAAGAATTCCCAAGCGGCTTTGTTGGCGCGAAATTGTTTTGTTTGTTCACGAGTGAACTGGGCGTTCTTCCGTTGTTCGTAAGAGTAGATGCCAGACTTCTTTGCAGTGCGTGCTGCGAAAGCCTTGAGACCTGGTGGATGCATTAAACCCATTTTCTTGAGCTGCTGGACGCGCTTGATGTTAACGGCGCTCCAGGTGCTGGTGGGCCTGCGTGGAGTAAAGCGAATCGTATAGCTAGTCTCGTCGAGGCTCTTTCGAACGCCGTCGATCCAGCCGAAGCAGAGGGCTGCGTCTACGGATTCCGGCCAGGAGATGCTGGGCTTGCCGGAGCTTTTTTTGTGGAAGCCGACGAATAGTTCGTGGAATTGGTCGTGATGGCCTTCGAGCCATTCGCGGAAGTCAGACGGCGTCGGGAAGAAGGTTGGTTTTGGCGTCATGGCGTCTCGTTGCCGAGTTTAGACCAGTTTAATGGCAAGAGATTTACAGCCAGGCACGCCGATGTCGTTGCAACGGCGGGCAGGAAGACGCCAAGGTTCAGCTTACAGGTGTTGGGGCGCGGCTTCTCAAGCGCGGGCGGCGCGCATCTGGGCGACCCTCTCGTTGAACTGGCGCGTCAGATGCGGCACGATGCCGAGCTGGCGCTGGATCAACATCAGTTGCGCGCGATGGTGCATCTCATGCTCCTTGGTGCCAAGGAGCCGCTCGAAACGCGACTTCTGCGTCTTCCCGTCAGGCTCGGTCACCATCTCCGCCAGGAACTCCGGCGTCAGCGTTTCCATCCAGGCGGCAAACTGCTCTCCCTCTGTTCGCAGCAGTTCGAGTATCTCGGCTTTGGATCTAGTCTTGGCTTCTTCGGCGTTGTACCGGTCCAGCGCCCCGAAAAAGTCGAAGCCCACCAGAGTCGTCAGCCGCTTCTTGTGCACCTCTTCAAATATCCGCGGACCGATCGCGATGTGCGTCAGCATGCGCGCCACGGAGCGCACTTCTGGCGCGGCCACATGGCCGTACTTCGACTCCGGAATGTCCTCCGCGACCTGAATGGTGTTCTTGCGTACCGCGCGAAATGCGCTGGCTAGTTCTTTTCTGCCGTAAGAAGTCATGGTAGTCACCTCGCTGTCTTATCTTTACGCCCCGCTTATGGAGGCCGCCAAGTACGATGCGCGGTTCCTACTATCCGTCACTCGCGAGTTCGCTTGGCAGCAGGGGAAAAGCGGGAGCAAGCTCCCGGACTCCAAAATCAGCGGAGGTCGCGGATGATTTCGCGGGCGGCGTTGGCGCCGGAGGCGCCGGTTAAGCCGTTGCCGGGATGCGTGCCGGAGCCGCAGAGGAAAAGGCCGCGGAGAGGCGTTTTGTAGCGCGCCCAATCGAGGACGGGGCGCATAGTGAAGAGCTGATCGAGTGCTAGCTCGCCGTGGAAAATGTGGCCCCCGGTGAAGCCGTACGAGGTTTCCAGATCCTTTGGCGTGATGACCTGTATGCCTTCAATAAGGCCGGGAAGATTGGGCGCGTAAGCGGCGAGAGTTCTGATGACGGTGTCGCCAAGATCCTTGCGGCGGGCGTCCCAGTTCCCTTCCTTCAAATGAAAAGGCGCGAACTGAACGTAGGCGGAGAGGACGTGTTTGCCGTCGGGTGCCAGCGCGGGATCGAGAATGGTGGGAATGGTGACGTCGAGATACGGGGCATTTGAGAAATCGCCGTACTTGGAGGCGTCGAAGGCGCGCTCGAGATAGTCAATTTCGGGGCCGATGTGGATGCGGCCGGAGAGGGATTTGAGAGAACTCTCAGTGGGATCGAGCGCAGAGAAAACGGGCAGGCCGCCGAGAGCGAGATTGACTTTGGCTACAGTGCCGTTCGCGCGGAAGTGTTTGATGCGGTTGGCGAAGGTGGGGTCGAGCTGCGAAGGATCGAGGAGCTGGAAGAAGGTGCGCTTGGGGTCGACTCCGGAGGCGACGGCTTCGACGGCGATTTCCTCGCCGCCAGCGAGCACGACGCCGGTGATGGCGCCGTCCTTGACGAGGATGCGGCGGACTTCGGCGTCGGTGCGGATTTCCGCGCCGGCCTGCTTCGCCGATTCGGCCAGAGCGCGCGTGAAGGAACCGAGTCCGCCACGCGGAAACGCGGCGGAGCCGACGGGGTGGGCATCGGCAGCGGCGCGGAGAAGAAGGACGGTGGTGGAGCCGGCGGACCAAGGACCGAGCGCGGTGCCAAAAATGCCGCGAGCGGCGATGACGGCGCGCAGAAGTTCGGTTTCAAAAAATTCGGCGACGAAGTCCGCTACGGCCATGGGACCCCAGCGGAGAAGATCGAAGATGCCGGTTTTTCCGAGGCTGCGGACGCCGCGGCCGGTCTTCAGGAGATTCCAGAGATCTTCGGGAGTGGGCTTGTCAATCGCCGGAGGCGTGATGAAAGAGAGTTGCGTGAAGAATCCGGCGGTTGTTTCGAGCGAGGCAACGAATTGCGCATATTTGGAAGCGTCTTTGGCGGAGAAGTTGGCGATGGAGGCGGCAGTCTTGCGGAGGTCGTTGTAGAAAAAGAGCGCCTTACCATCGGGCGTGGGAGCGAAGACGCGCGGGTCGGGGGAAAGGATTTCGCAATTAAATTTATCGAGTTGCATGTCAGTGGCAATATCCGCGCGAAGCGGTCCCAGGGTGTGCGCGAGAGTGGAGGCGCGGAAGCCGGGATGAAATTCCTCGGTGATGGCGCCGCCGCCGACCATCTCGCGGCGTTCGAGGACGAGCGGCTTGAAGCCGCCTTTGGCGAGATAGAAAGCGGTGACGAGAGCGTTGTGACCGCCGCCGATGAGAACTACGCGCTGGCCGAGAGGCATGGTCAGTTGGCTGCTTTCGAAACGGACGCGTGAGACTCATCCAATTTTGCGGCGCGCGCGCGCGACCCGCGGGATTTCCACTCTTTCAAAATGACCTGGCTGGCGATGCGCCCGTTGGCGCCCATGATTCCGCCGCCTGGGTGCGTGGCGGAGCCGCACATATAGAGGTTGCGAATGGGAGTGCGGTAGTAGGCCCAGCCGGCGACGGGGCGGAGGAAAAAAAGCTGTTCGAGGGAAAGTTCGCCTTGAAAAATGTTGCCCTGCGTGAGGCCGAATTCGCGCTCGAGATCGAGCGGCGTGAGAATCTGGCGGCCGATGATGATGTCTTTGATGTTGGGCGCGTACTCGGCAAGGGTGTTGATAACGTTGTCGCCGAAGGCTTCTTTCTGATCGTCCCAGTTACCTTCGGCGAGTTTGTAGGGCGCGTATTGCACGAAGCAGGAGAGCACGTGTTTGCCGGGAGGCGCGACGCTGGGGTCAGTGAGGCTGGGAATGACCATGTCGATGTATGGCTTGCGCGAGTAGCGGCCGTATTTGGCGTCGTCGTAGGCGCGCTCCATATATTCCATGCTGGGGGAGATGGAAATGGCGCCGCGAAGATGCGCGCCTGGGCCGGGGAGACATTTGAAATTGGGAAGCGCGTCGAGGGCCAGATTGACTTTCCCGGAGGAGCCGCGAAATTTGTAGCGGCGGACCCCTTCGAGAAAATCGGCGGGAAGTTCGCTGGGTTCGAGGAATTTTTCGAAGGTGAGATGCGGATCCACGCTGGAAGAGACGACGTTGGCGGAGAGCTCTTCGCCGGATTGCAAGACGACGCCTGCGGCGCGGCCATGTTTGACGAGGATTTTGCCGACCGGCGCTTTTGTACGGATTTCAACGCCGGCTTCGCGAGCGGCATCGGCGATGGCGTTGGAAATCGCGCCGGTGCCGCCGCGGCTGAAGCCCCACGAGCGAAAGGCGCCGTCGATTTCGCCCATGTAGTGATGGAGAAGAACGTAGGCGGTGCCGGGCGAGCGAATGCCGAGAAATGTGCCGATGATGCCGGAGGCCGACATGGTGGCTTTGAGGACGTCGGTTTCGAACCACTGGTCGAGGAAATCGGCGGAGCTCATGGTCATGAGCTGGACGAGAGTGTAGCGCTCGTCGGAGGAAAGCTCGCGGAAACGCTGCAGCAGAAAGTGGAGCTGCTTGAGATCGCGCGGATTGAGAGTAGTGGGGTCGGGAGGAACCATGGACAGCATGGGCTTCACGAAGCGGCACATCGGCGTCATCATTTTCGAGAATTCGTCGTAGGCTTCGGCGTCAAGGCGGGAGTGGCGGCGAATGTCGCGAATAGACTTGGCGTGATCGTTGACGCGCCAGAGGCAGTCGCCGCTGGGCATGGGAGAGAAAGTGCCGTCGAGCGGGAGAATCTCCAAGCCGTGGCGCGGAAGATCGAGTTCGCGGATGATTTCCGGGCGGAGAAGAGAAACAACATAAGAGCATTCGGAAAAAAGAAAGCCGGGGAAGATTTCTTCGGTGACGGCGGCGCCGCCGAGAACATGGCGTCGTTCGAGAACGACGACTTTCTTGCCGGCTTTGGCGAGATAGGCGGCGTTGACTAGGCCGTTGTGACCGCCGCCGATGACGACAACGTCGTAGTGCTGACCCATTGCGCAGGGCTCCGGTATGGCTCAAGAGAAAAACCAGTAGCGGGAAGCGAAGACGCAACATTTTACTGGTAGACGCGACGAGGTACAAGCCTCGCAGGGCGCGCCAATTGGGCTGGCATGTGAGATCGGCAATCGTTCGATTTTGATTGGAAAGCTGAAATTGGCTGTGAATCAAGAGGTTTGAAACGAAATTTGGTGAACCGGGGAGGACTCGAACCTCCAACCCGCTGATTAAGAGGCCGTCCAAGGGCAATCAAGGCTGAGTGCGATGATTTGCTATCATGTTGAATTGCCGTGCCACTAGCTGCGATTCTAGCCTCCACGTCTATACTGCCATTTGCTACGATTTTCGATTGAGGGTGGGCACAAAATGGGGCACAGTCTAGACAACAATCAAACGCGCTGGGGCTTCAGTTTTTTTTTGGCGAGCTCTTAGCAAGTGATTCATTCGACAGCACGGAGGTACTTCAGATAAGCTAGATGCCCTGATTGCATGACGAAATCAGGGTTTCCATTGTCCCCAGAAGACAAGGACCTCTTCCATGAGCAGTAAGGCGTTGTCGTCGGCCGTTGGCTTTCCGTTGTGTTTAATTCTGTTCCTTCTCCTCGTTCTTCCAAGACCAGTCTTGTCTCAAGTGGCTCCCAATGTCGTCTCCCAGGTTGCCAAGCAAGCTGATTGGGCTGGCCAACCCAAGTATCGGCCGGACGAAATAATCGTTCGTTTCCGCTCTGGAACTTCGCTCGCAGCCGTGAATGCTTTGCACCAAGCTTTAGGTGGGCAGCTCGCTAGGTCATGGAGCAGCGTCGAAGGACTTCAGCTTGTGCGGTTGGCGGTAGGAACATCGATCAGCGATGCACTGAGAACGTATCGGCAGAACCGGAATGTGCTCTATGCTGAGCCTAACTACATCTATCATGCGTTGACCACTCCGAATGACCCGAAGTTCTCTCAGCTTTGGGGACTGCAGAACACTGGACAGAACCTGGGCACTATCGGCGCCGATATCCATGCAACCCAAGCGTGGGGTCTCACGACCGGCAACTCCAATGTCGTGGTCGCGGTGATTGACACTGGAATTGATTACAACCACGAAGACCTGATGGCGAACGTGTGGTCAAACCCAACGGCCTATTCCGCATCCATTGATGGCGTGAGCATCAACTGCGCTGCGGGAACTCATGGCTTCAATGCCGTTAAGGCAACCTGCGACCCATTAGACGACAACGGGCATGGAACTCACGTCTCCGGCACGATCGGAGCGGTTGGAAACAACGGGATCGGCGTGGTGGGAGTGAATTGGAACGTTCAAATACTGGCCTGTAAGTTTTTGGATGCGTCAGGGGGAGGCTCTCTCTCTGATGCAATTACTTGTCTGGATTTCGTCAAGGCCGTGAAGGATCGTGGCGCTAACATTGTAGCGACGAACAATAGTTGGGGAGGCGGAGGATTCTCACAAGCGTTGAGCGATGCCATCCAAGCACAACAGAAAGACGGCATCCTTTTCATCGCTGCCGCTGGCAACGATTCGAGCAACAACGACTTAGTGCCTACCTACCCCGCGGACTATTTTTTGCCCAGTGTGATCAGCGTGGGCGCAACGACTCGTTTTGAGGGATTGGCAAATTTCTCTAACACGGGGGCTCATTCTGTCTATCTCGGCGCCCCAGGCGAAGAGATTCTGAGTACGACTCCCAATAATACTTACAGCATGCTGAGCGGCACATCCATGGCAACACCGCATGTCACTGGTGTGGCTGCTCTTCTCGCCGCGCAGAATCCTACGCGCGATTGGCGCGCTATCAAGAATTTGATTCTTGCAGGGGGCGACACCGTCCCGGCGGTTGCAGCGACAGTTAGCGGTAAACGGCTGAACGCTTATGGTGCTATGACCTGCTCGAACTCAATCGTGGCGAAACGCTTACAGCCAACGCTGGACACCTTGGCAGGAAGCGTAGGCCAACCGATTACGCTGGCAGCTCTCAACATCAACTGCGCGCAACCTGCGGGACAAGTCACTGTCACGGTGGCGCCGGGAGGCCAGCAGGTCACCTTAACCGACACCGGAGTTGCTCCAGATCAGGTGGCCGGAGACGGAATTTACAGTGGGACTTGGACCCCGTCTGCCTTGGGTGACTACATCTTGAGCTTTTCCACGGGTGACGCGGTGCAAGTGACGGTGCTGAACAATTACGTGCTGGGAGGGACGCCCTATAGCTACCAGACCATTACGGGGGTAAATCTGAATCTAGGCGATGATGATTTGGCGACTGTTACTTCTCCTTTCCCTGTGCAATTCGGAGGCGGCTCATTTACAAAACTGTATGTGAGCAGCAACGGCACGATGAGCTTTACGAACGCCTTCGATGATTTCCTGAATTTCGACCTGCCTGTGAACACTTTCCTGAATGGAAATCCGCAGAACAGTCCGCCACCCGTGCCCTTGCAACCGGTCGTTACGTTAGTCGCGCCTCTCTGGCAAGACCTGTATCCAGTGAAAGGCACAAGTCAAAACGTTTTTTGGGCTGTCACCGGAGCTGCACCGAACCGTCAACTAGTAGTGGAGTGGCGTAACGTTCGTACCTTCCTGTGTCGAGGCGACAGCAACGCCAATGTCACATTCGAGGCTGTTTTTTCCGAGAGTAGCAGCAATGTCCTTTTCAACTACGCGAACACCCAGTTCGGGGGGGCATGTTCAAATCAGGATTTTGGACAAGCCGCCACCGTCGGTGTCCAAGTAACGCAAAACCTCGGCGTCCAATGGGGAGCAGACCAAACCAGTATAGTCAGTGGAATGTCACTGTTGGGAACTGTTGTATCTTCCAACGCTCCGCCGAATCCAGCCCCAAGTCTTACCTCCGTTTCACCAGCCAGCATAGCAACAGGGAGCGGTGATACCTGGCTGACACTGACAGGCACTAATTTCGTGCCAAGTTCTCAGGCTAGTTTCTATCCTTACGTTTTGGCCGTGACCGAATATATCAGCGCCACGCAATTGAAGGTTTTGCTGCCTGCTGGAGATCTTGTTTATCCGAGTGGCACTCCGGGGATTCAAATTAACGTGACAAATCCTCCTCCGGGAGGTGGAACCTCATCTGCCGTTTATGTGAATGTGGTCGGACAGAGTAGCCCTCAGATCAATTCGATTTCGCCGACGAGCGTACCTGCGGGAAGTTTTGGATTCATTCTAACGATCAACGGCAGCGGCTTCGTTCCGGGCACAGATGTAGTCTTCAACGGAGTCGCCACTGGTGCGAACGCGACTTTTGTCAATCCGAGTCAAGTCACGTTCGGAGTCACGGGTGCGATGGTGCAGACGGCGGGCACGGTCCCTGTGCAGGTTCAGGTCGGGCCCACAACATTCTCCAATACAGTGTCATTTACAATTACTCCTGAAACTGCTCCTGCCACGATTCAGGCTCCGCCTGCATCTGTGACTCCTGCCGGCCAGACCGTCCCGACGAAACAGCAGCTTACTTCCCAGCTTCTGACGGGGAGATTTTTGGGTCGGAAGGCTGCGCAATTTCTCGGACCGGCTTACACCGCTAAGTATCAACGCGAACTGGCTCGGCTCGCTCCCGCAGTGATAGATTCCGGGGCCGGCGTGCGAGGCACCTACAGCTTTGCCACCTCGCCCACAATTCCTCCGGCACCAGCAGCTTTCGATTTCCGGCCCACGCTTCCTGCTGGCTTTATTCCGACCGCCGTGGTCGCCGGCGACTTCAACGGCGATGGAAAGTTGGACTGGGCAGTCGCCAATGGCGGGGACAACAGCATCTGGATTTATTTGGGAAATGGCGACGGGACCGCCAAGTTACCCACCATCGTTCATTTACAGGGTTACGCTCCGGTGGCACTCGCCCCTGCCGACATGAATGGAGACGGAAAACTAGACCTGGTTGTCGCGGAAGCAGACAGTTTGGCCGTGGCAGTTTTGCTTGGAAATGGAGATGGCACCTTCGGACCAGAACTCACCTTCACTACACCGAGCATACCGATCAGTCTTGCGGTCGCTGACTTCAACGGCGATGGAAAATTAGACGTGGCGGTTGGACTGTTGGGAACCTACGATACGGGAGAACTTGCATTTCTCGCGGGCGACGGTACAGGAAAGCTGGGCAGACCAGTCATTCACTACGGCCAGGAGGATGGCGCTGTGTGCTACACCTTTGCCCTCGCCGCCGCCGATTTGAATGGTGACGGATTGCCCGACATCGTGGCGCTCGATTTCCTAGTCGATATTGATGGGATCATGTTGGCTAGTTCCGGTGCGCGCGTTTATCTGACCCAAAGCAACGGCGTTTTTAAGTTGGCCCAGGTCTTCCAGAGCACAGACGTCGATCCGGGGAACGGACTAGGGCAAGCAGTAACCGCTGCGGCTCTTGGGGACGTGAATGGCGATGGATGTGTTGATGCTGTAACTCTAAACAGTCAAGGCACTGCCACATTCTTCCCCGGCCTGTGCAACGGAAGCTTTGATACCGCGAACATGCGAATCTTCGGCTCGGGGATCGTCGCGGCGGCGGCGGCGCTCGCTGACGTGAACGGTGATGGGAAACTGGACCTTATCAGCGCTGCGAGCTCGTTTACTCAATATAACTTTTTTGCTGCTGTACCCGCCGGTTCCGTCAGTGTGCAGTTTGGAGACGGGACGGGAAATTTCGGTAGCCCCACACTCTACCGAGGAGAGCCCGAAATGGTTTCCCTGGCGGTGGCTGATTTGAAAAAGAATGCGCGACCAGAAATCATTACTGTGAACCAGCAAACGGACACAGTCTCGGTGTATCAGAACGACGGCACTGGAGCTTTCGGCTCACCTAAGGGAGGTTACGCCGGATATCTGACGAGCGGCCAGATGCACGCCGTCGGGAATGCTCCCGTCTCAAACTTCGCAGTCAAAGACTTGAACGGAGATGGCCGGCCTGATTTGGCAGTGCTGGAAATCGGGAGCCAGTTTCCGCTTCCGACCGAAATGACTGTTTTGCTGAGCAACGGGAGTGGCGGATACAGCGCTCCGATACGCACACCTATTGCCGACGATCCGAGCGAGGTTAACGACTTCTTGTTCGCGGATTTTCGCAATGTGGGGCGGAAGGATTTGCTGTTCGTTGGAATGGGCGCGGGGAGCGGCGCAACGCAACTCGCGTACGGTTTTGCAATCAGCAATGGTGATGGCACGTTCCAAAGACCTGTCTTGAAGAATTTGCCGTTGACAATTTACATCCCGCTGCACCTCGTGGTCGGAGACTTGAATAACGACGGCAAGCTAGATTTCATAATCGTCGGTTCCGCAGGATACATACCCTTCCTTGGCAAAGGTGATGGAACTTTCACTCAAGGCACGACGGTGAACTTCCCTTACACCGCTACGCTAAGTCCGGACATCAGAGGGGCAATTGTTGCTGACGTGAATAGCGACGGCAAAGCGGATCTCCTGATGTTGGGTTCGCAACTTCTGTCACCAACGGACAAATATGCGATCTACGAGTCCCTCGGGAATGGCGATGGCACTTTTCAAAGCCCACAATTGCTTTTCAACAACCTGGGACCATTCGCCGCGGTGGATTTGAACAAGGACGGGCATCCAGACATTGTTGCCGCCGTCGATCAAGGCACGAATAGTACAGTGTTTGGCCACCTGTGGGTGTATGAAGTCTTCATGGGGAAAGGCGACGGAAGTTTCATTCCTGGTCAAACGTACGGGCCTTTTCCAAATCCGTACGCCGATTTCTACTATGCGGAATATTTTTTCGGCCCTGCGGATCAGCCACTCGGCGCGCTCCAGCCGATGGTGGGCGATTTCAATGGGGACGGAATTCCCGACGTCGCGGTCTACACGACAGCAGGGACGAATGTTTTCAGCACGGTTGGATATGCCGGAGCGCCGTTGAGCACACAGGTGTTCGTCCTGGCAGGAAACGGCGATGGAACTTTCAGCGTTCCGACTCTCAGCCAAGGGCTGGGTGGTTTGCTGGTGCCACAAAGCGCTGCCGACCTCAATGGTGACGGGCACACCGACCTCCTTGAGATGGATGCCTACACCTCGTCCTTTACTTACCTGACGGCAACGAATGGCGCCACCTTTAGTGTGGGACTGGTTTCCGATCCTGTGATCGGCACAAGCGGTAAACTGCGCATCATTCTCACCTATGCCTCAAGCAGCGGAACAACACTGCAACTCTCGGCAAGCGATCCCAATATTGTGATTCCCGCCAGCGTCACGATTCCTGCGGGAACAGTTAGCCAGGACGTAGCCTTTCAGATTGGCAGCAGCTTCAATTCAAGTCACGTTTTTAGCCTAACGGCAACAGCCGGAACTGAATCCCATACTGCTTACGGAACCCAAGCAGCCAGTTCGCAGAGAGCCGGCTTTGTGTCGCTGCTTCAGCTGACCACCTTGCCGGTGATTGTGGCAGGACAATCTACGCCGGATTACGGTCTCTTGGTTGGCAGCGTTGGTGGGTATTCGACGCAGATTGTTCCCACATGCCAGGGTTTGCCGACTGGTGCCGTTTGTCAATTCGGCCAGAATCCGATCGTTCTGCCGGCAGGCGGCACTGTAGCGGACACACTGGTGGTGAGTACGCAATCAACGCTTGCTGCGGCACAATACCCGTTCACACTGAGTCTTACGGATGGAGTTGTTACGCAAACCCTGTCAGCCGCCTTTAGCATCGGCGACTTCAGCATGTCGATTACACCAGCTTCACAGACCATCGGGACTACCGACTTCACGGCATATACCCTCAACATGCCCAGCATTAACGGTTACACGCAGGGGGTTCAACTGACTTGCAGTGGCTTGCCGGCCGGAACCGTGTGTCCCTTCGGAAATACTCCCTACGGTCCAGGCCCGCAAGGAAACTATTTCCAGATTCACACTCAAAATGCGGTTCCAGGGACATACAACTTCACAATTACTGGCACCAGCGGGCCCTTGGTTCACACTGCTTCAGCACAGCTGATTGTTTCGACTGGAAATTTCTCCGGTTCCATTTCTCCAGCCTCAGCGACGATTTCGGTTGGGGGCTCGCAGAATTTCAATGTCCAGTTGAATTCGCTGAGTAACTTCCAGGGGCAAGTTTCTCTCTCTTGTGTCAGCCCGCCGAACGGAATCAGTTGTCAATTCGGTACCAATCCAGTCTCAGTCACTCCCAACGTGGTTTCGACGTCGCTTCTCACAGTTAGCGTCACGGCGAAACCGGCTGCGACTCTTCCGTTTACAGTTGGTCCCCCGTGGGTACGCTTAATTCCGATTCTTCAAGCGGCTCGGATTCTTGTCGTCATGCTTGCACTTGCATTCCTTCTCGCCATCATTTCGCGGCAGCGTGGAATCTCGGTCAATCTTGGAATTCGGCCAGTCGCTTTGTGGATTGTTACCATGCTGCTCCTTGTTGGTGTCGGCCTTGTGGCTTGTGGTGGTGGGAGCAGTTCGGGAGGAGGTGGAGGGGGCGGCAGTACTCCTGTGAGTGTCCAAGTTACAGTGCAGGGTACCACAGGCAGCACAACCGTGAGTCTCGGAACTGTCACAATCACGGTTCCATAACTGTGCCCCCGCCAAATCGTTAGCCCCACCACGTATGTTCCAAGCCGAATTCGTAGCGGATTAGCGTCGGCGAGCCATCAGCGCGTAGAGTCGTTGTTTTCCATTGTTGGCCATCGCACATCCGCGAAAAATCCCTTCGCCATGTTCGGCTTGTCCGGGTCCATGTCGATGAGCTTCCGCGCAGTCAGAATCTAGATCTTTGCTGTTCAGGAGATGGCTTCCCAACTCTTTTGGGGTGAACCCGTAAACGGGCACAGGTTTGTTCTGCGTGGTTGGGGTTGAAATGCCGATTTCCTAGAACCCCGCGTATGGGGAAAGCTGACAGTTGAACAAATCTTCTCGTTTGGATCCCTTGGCATCCCTTTCTTGATTTGATCTTAGTTGCCAAATTAGGTAGTCTCCGGCGAACCGAAGCGAGGGCGAAGTAAGTGGCGTGTCGAACCCTCAATTGCATTGCCGTTCCCGCGATCATGGCGATTCTGGTCCAGGCTTCCGGTTGCCGCCAGTCGCTTTGGGAAGAGCTGTCCCCTCAATACACGAAAGAAGCAGCCCCGCTGGTCTACAAGTTCAGGAATCTCCATCCCTCCCTCCAATCTGCGTGGACGATGTGGTTCTCGGCAGCTCCGGCCCGGCAAAGTACTGCGGCTAAACCTGTCGTCAGGCCGTGCGCTGACTCTTGGAGTGATTCCAGTTCAAATGCAAAGAAAAATCGGCCCAAGAGGCCGACGAAAAAGACGCATCAGGAAACTGGAGCGTGCATTGAATTGGCTTTTTCAACGCTGGAGACTCAGGAATATCTCCAATCGTACGCGCGGACTCAGCAGTGGAAAATCAGCGGAGAGCAGGTGACTGAAGATTCCTGGACGTTCTCATTGGAGCTGGACAAAGACGAACTCTTGCGTGATACCACGGAAGATTCGAGGAACAAGAGAGTGGAATGGACCGGGGGAACAGTCCGGGTTCGCGTAAATAGCGCGCAATTGCCGGATGCCTACTCGCGGACGATTGTTCGAGCGAGCTTTCGAGGTTATGGCCGAAGCGCGGATCAGTTTGCGACGCAGAAGGAGTACTGGGAGTTGGACTCCAACAACAATCTTGAGAACTCCATCGTCTCCGCCCTGAGATCGCATTTTACCGCAGACTCCTCCGCAAGAACTCCGCAAGCTCGGCTCTCGCCGGGACTTTCTTTGGCGGCATCTCCATGGAAAACTGAGGAATGGGCTCTCACCATTTCAGACTAGGCACATTTTCAGGCTTTGCAACCAATACGATCCCCAGCCGTGCTATTTTCAGATAGCCGAGCCCGCTGCTGCTATTTCGAAGTACTGAGACGGAGAACATCTTGGTCTTCTGCGAGCCTGCCGTTAAAGGTGGCATCAGCAAAAGGCGTCGATCGGTAGTGCTCTGCAGCTTTCTGTTTTTCTTTCTTGCCTCTCTTCTCTCAGCAGGATTTGCACATGCACAAATCTCTCCCGGCCCGCTCTCCAGAGCTCACCAGTCACTAAGCGGAACCACACAATGCGCGAGTTGCCATCAATTCGGGACCAGCACGCCGACCTTCAAATGCCTCGATTGCCACAAAGAGATTGCGCAGCGTCTTGCTGCGAATCACGGTTACCACGCTCGGCTGGGAATGAGAAACCTCAATGGGAAAGACTGCGTGCGGTGCCATCTGGAGCACAACGGTGAAGACTTCACCCTGATTCACTGGGAGCCATCGCAAAAGCAATTCGATCACTTGCAGACGGGCTACAAGCTGGAAGGCAAGCATGCCGGCGTTCTCTGCGAGAAGTGCCACATGCCCGGCTATATGGTCGCCGATGAACGCGCGCTTATCAAGATGAAGGATGTTTCAAAATCTTTTTTCGGTCTGTCACAGAATTGCGTTGCATGCCACAAAGATCCACACAAGGGTCAACTCGGAACTGAATGCCAGACCTGCCATAACTTCACGGATTGGAAAGCTGCAAACAACTTCGATCACTCCAAGACTCGCTATCCTTTGACCGGTCTGCACATCAAGGTTGCCTGCGAGAAGTGCCACAAGCCGGATGTGCCCGGCGGACCGGCGCGTTACAAAGATATGAAGTTCCAAGCCTGCAATAACTGCCATATCGACCCGCACAAAGGATCCTTCAAACAACGTTGTGAGGACTGCCACACGACTGCGGGGTGGAAAAAAGTTCTACCTGCCTTTTCGTTCGATCACTCGAAGACGAGGTATCCCCTGGTCGGCAAGCACGTCACGGTCGGCTGCGCCGCCTGTCACATCAATGGCGATTTCAAGAAGCCCCTTTCCTTTGCAAATTGTATGGATTGCCACAAGCCCGATCCGCACAAGGGCCAATTCGAAGCGCGCCCGAAGAAGGGCGAATGCGCCGAATGTCATACTTTGGATGGATGGAAGCCTTCGTTGTTCGGAGTGAAAGAGCACGACTCATCGGGCTATCCGTTACGAGGCAAGCACGTTTCCGTAGAATGCGCCAAGTGCCATCTTCCTGCTGGCAAGGACACGATTTACAATGTGAAATTCGCGCTTTGTACGGACTGTCACAAGGATGCGCATGACGGCCAGTTCGCGGCCGCTCCGTATCAGAACAAATGTGAAGATTGCCACACCGTGCGCGATTTTCACCGCTCTCTCTATACCATCGCCCAGCATCGCAAGTCTCGTTTCGCTTTGGCCGGAGCCCACGCCGCCGTGCCCTGCGCCGACTGCCACAAGGCGGGAGCGGCAGGCCGGACCGACAAGATCCTACCCTTCCATTTTGAAGATATGAGTTGTACGGCGTGTCATGATGATCCGCACCACGGAGAGTTCAAGGACCGCATGGCGAAACGCCGGTCCAATGGCACATCTCTTGGTTGTGAAGCCTGCCACAATATGCGGTCATGGGCGGACGTCACTGGATTCGACCACTCAAAAACCAAGTTCCCGTTGCTGGGGGCGCACCGTGCCGTAAATTGTGGCGCTTGTCACAAAGTGCCCGCGGGCCAAAAAGCGGTACAGTTCAAGGGCACCTCCCAGATTTGTCAGGATTGTCACAAGGACGCCCACGCCGGCCAATTCGCGAAGGTTGGGAAGACGCCTTGCTCCGATTGCCACGGTTCGCAGCGCTGGGTGCCCTCAACCTTCAATCATGACACCCGGACACATTTCCCGCTTCAGGGCGGCCACGCCAAAGTTCCTTGTGACATGTGCCACAAGCAAAGCGTCCTGGTCGAGGGCAATCCTGTGATCCTCTACAAAAAAGTTCTCACCAAGTGCGCGGATTGCCACGGGCCAAACGTTCGTCCACTCTAATTCCGGGTTCCGGACGGTCCGCCTTCAAGACTGTTAACCAACTTCGCCAGCCCCAGCCAGGTTTGTAAATGCGATTGATTCAATTGGTCTGTACCTGAGTGTCTGGCCCTTATCTGGCCATCAGTACAGTTGTTTGGGACTTTCGCGAGGGTCACCATATTTACCTGATTGTTGGTACTGCACCCTTTGGCCGATTGGGGACGGATCGAGGGAAACGGCAGTGTGGGGGCAGCTACGAGCAAGCGCACTCAAGTACTATGCTGGCTCCTGCTTCTTGTTTGGCTGCCGGCTACCTCTCAAGCACACCCGCCTCAGCGTGAGACCACCCGAAGTCCGCATGGGCCACTTGCGATTCCGTGTGAGAACTGCCACAACGCTGCGAGTTGGCGGCCCATCCGCGCCGTGCCGGAGTTCGATCACAACAAGACCAAATATCCGCTTCGCGGCATGCACGAAAAGGTGCAGTGCGCACAATGTCATAGCAAGCCAGTCTTTACCAACGTCGGCAAGAATTGCCAGGATTGCCACACTGACATTCACCAGCGAAAAATGGGCACAGACTGCGCGCAGTGCCACACGGTTCAAGGCTGGAGTATCGCTGTCCAGCAAGTCAAAGATCACCAGAACCGCTTTCCGCTGCTGGGCGCTCACGCCGCCGTGCAGTGCGAAGACTGCCACAAAGGCGCGGCCGTAGGTCAGTATCAGGGACTGTCAACAGCGTGCAACTCCTGCCATATGCGCGACTTTCAGCAGGCCAAGAGCCCGGACCATGTGGCCGGCCAATTTCCGCAGACCTGTGCGGACTGTCACTCGTTTGACAGCTGGCTGGGAGCCACCGTAAACCACTCCGCGCCCCCCATCAACTTCCCGCTCACGAACGGGCACGCAAATGTTCCCTGCTTAAATTGCCACGTGGGCAGCAACTTCAATTTGAAAATCGCGGCGACGGACTGCGGGAATGCCGGATGCCATCTCACAACCTGGCAGCAGACGACGAACCCCAAGCATTCTGCGGCAGCCACGGTGTTTCCGATTGCGGCGTGCTCCACTTGTCATAATACCGTTTCCTGGCTGACGGCGAATTTCGACCACGCGACCACCGGTTTCCCCCTGACGAACTCGCACCAAATGGCGCCCGCAGGCAAAGTGACGGCCTGCACGGACTGCCATATCAACAACAATTACAATTTGACGATCCAGCCGATTGACTGCGGAAATTCTGGATGCCACCTAACCACGTGGCAGCAGACCAACAATCCCACGCATTCGGCGGCGGGAACGTCTTTTGCGGCGGCAAATTGCGCCACCTGCCACAACCCGACGCTGTGGACAAACGTGGTGTTCAATCACGCCGCGACGGGCTGGGCGCTAACTGGCTCGCACCAAATGGCCCCGGCGGGGAAAGTGAACGCCTGCACCGATTGCCACGTAGGCAACAACTATAATTTCACCGCCGCTAACACAGATTGCTATGGCTGTCACCAGACGGCCTGGAACAGCACCCCGTCATTTGGTGGCGCTGTGCCGAACCACATTGCCTCCGGCTTCCCGACGACGGCATCGGCATGCGCGACTTGTCACCCGATCACGCAATGGGCGGATGGCAAGTTCGACCACACTGCGTTCGGCTTTCCGCTCACCAATTCACATGCGCTTGTAGCCAACGGAGGCAAGGTGCCCGGCTGCACTTCCTGCCACGTTAACAATAATTACAATCTGCAGATCGCTCCGACGGACTGCGGGAATTCCGGATGCCACCTGACGACCTGGCAGCAGACCAACAATCCCGTGCACTCCAGCGCTGGCGCGCCTTTTGCGGCAGCCAATTGCTCTACCTGCCACAACACCATTGCGTGGACCACTGCAATTTTCGATCACTCCACGACCGGTTGGCCGTTGACGGGCTCGCATCAACTGGCGCCGGCGGGCAAAGTTGTGGCTTGCACGGATTGCCACGTGGGCAACAACTACACCTTCACAGCTGCGAACACGGACTGCTTTGGGTGCCACCAAACGGCGTGGCAGAGCACCACGACGACCGGCGGAAATGTGCCCAACCACATCACTGCTGGGTTTTCGACCTCCATGTGTTCGACGTGCCACGACACGGTTCTTTGGTCAGACGGAAAGTTTGACCACAGCACGACGGGCTTCCCGCTGCAGGGCCCGCACATGATACCGCCGCGCACGGCGGTTACGGGCGCGATTGGGCCGATGGTCAATGCTTGTACCGACTGCCACCTGGGCGGAAACTATACCAGCGGCTACCCGACGACGGATTGCTACGGCTGCCACCAGTCCTACTACACGAACGCGCAGAACTATGGCGCCAACGTTCCGAATCACATGGCCGCGTCATACCCGACAACGTGCGCGGCCTGCCACACTACCTACGCGACCACGGCCTGGCTGGGGGCGGTATTCAACCATACCTACTTCAGGATTCCACACAATGGCTCGGCGTGTGCTGATTGCCACATCAACTCGACCAACTATCAGATATTTTCCTGTATCAGTGCCTGCCACACGGGAAATTCGCCGCATACGAACAAGGCGAATACGGATGCACATCACGGTGGTGTCGGTGGTTACACCTACAACGCCACGATTTGCGCGAATTGTCACAAGGGTTGATGCAGACGGGCTGACGCGCCACAAGCTTTTGCAAAGTAGTCAGTCGGAGAAGAGCAAAAGGCCAGCAGCTAAGTCGAGAAAACAAGCACTGGGGGAATGATTTACGTGTCAGATTGGATTAAAAAGACAGGGCCGCACCTAGGAGGTCTATTCACACGGGCGTTCGCGGTGGTTTTTCTGGCCGCCACGCTTTACGCCTGGTGTTCCCCGATTATCCTAGCGCAAGCTCCCGAAGGTCCCGTGCCTCCACCCGCTCCAGCAAGCCGACCCGCGCAGGACAGCAAGAAGCCTGCAGTATTCAAGGTCAAGTACATCGGTGACAAGACGGTTTACCTCGATGCCGGCCGCAATGCGGATTTACAGGACGGCATGAAGCTTTCCGTCGTGGAGGCCCCACCGGATGGTGTGATCGCGGAAGGAATTCAATACCGAGGCTACGAGCATGTGGCCGCGCTCGTGGTTTCCTCGGTCTCCGACTCCTCGGCCGTCTGCGACATAGTGAAGGCTGATGGAGAAGTGAAGGTCGGGCAAGCGGCGTTTCTCTCGCCGGAGAGTGTCCGCGACCGGCGTCAAGCGGAAATGGCGGCCGACGACGACAAATACCCCATCCTCATGACATTTACTTACGGCGATCCGATGGATGAAGAGATCCGGGAAACTCGGGAAGCTCAAGAGACGCGCTTGAGTCCGATGCAGCGTTCGCAGGGACGCATTGGCTTCGACTACGGCGGCACGAAAGAATCGGGAGGATTCACCTCTCGCCAAATGGGATTGGTGATTGATGCCAATTTGCGGAATATCGGCGGAACATATTGGAATTTTGTAGGTTCGTGGCGCGGGAATTTCGGTACCAGCAACTCCGCGCTTCCCGGTTCGGGGAATCAGACGCTGACAGACCTGGTCAACCGCACCTATCGCATTGGATTTACCTACCAGAGCCCCTATTCCCCGGTGACGCTGGGAGTTGGCCGGTTATTTCTGCCCTGGGCGCCGAGCTTGAGCACCATCGATGGCGGCTACTTCGGAAGGAAATTCGCTCGGGAAGCCACTTTTGGTTTCTTTGGCGGCTCAACTCCGGATCCCTCTTCTTGGAGTTACAACCCGAACCAGCATATCGCGGGAACTTTTGTGAACCTGGAGCATGGCAGCTTCGATCATTTCCGGCTATTCAGCACCATGGGAGTGGCGATTACCAGCGTCCAGTGGAAGGTGGCGCGGCAATTCGCCTTTCTCGAAAACACCTGGTCGTGGAAACAATACGTGTCTCTTTACAACTCGCTGCAAGCGGATGCGGCGCGGACATCTCCGTTGGTCAACGGGGGCAGCAACCCCACGGCCGTATCGCAGAGCTATTCGTCGCTTCACTTCCAGCCCATCAAGCTAATCGGTTTCGGCGTGAACCACAATTATTTCCGTTCTCTGCCGACATTCGATCCGCGCTTGCTGGGAACAGGGTTGCTGGATCAGTACCTCTTCCAGGGATTCAGCGGCGACGTGAGATTCGCCCTGCCAAAGCACATCGGCCTGTTCGCCAGCCTCGGGAAAAGCAATACCACCACGGATAAAAAGAGTTCGCTCAACCAGGCCTACGGCCTCTCCTTCGGCCGTTTGTGGAACACCGGTTTGCTCCTGGACCTCCACTATTCGAAATTCAATAGCTCGTTCGGAAGCGGCAAATACGAATCGTTCTCGCTCTCGAAGAGTCTCGCCGACAATTTCCGCGTTCAGTTTTATGGCGGCCACCAGGTCTTCAATACCGCTTTGTCTACCAACACCAACTCCGACTTCGTGAATGGCGTTGTGGACTTGAACGTCGGGCCGCGTTACTTCCTGGAAGGCAATTACGGCTGGTATCACGGCACCAGCCTAAGCTATACGCAGTGGTCTTCGGTCTTCGGATATCGCATCGGAGGATTCCGAAAATGAGGATCCTTTATTCCACTTTCGCGCCTGCATCCGCGAAGGGCTTGGTGCGAAATTGCGCGCGTTTTTCTGCTCTTGCTTTTGCGCCTTTCTTCTTCTGCGCAAGTTTACGAGCGCAAACAGCGAATCCCGCACCGGCTGTCACGGAAACCCCTCCCGCTACCCAGTCGCCCGCGATGGACGCTTTGGTGCGCGCTCGCACACTCGTCGAGAAATACTTTGAGCAAGCCTCTAATGTGGTTTGCACTGAAAATGTAACGCAGGCGACGGTCGGAAAAAACGGCAAGACCAATTATCGCGAAGATTCCGTCTTCGACTACCAGATGCAGGCCAGCACGCACTCCGGCTCGCTAAAGCTAGTCGAGTCGCGCGACACACGCAAAGCCGCCTTCCGCGACTCCGCTCGCTCGCTTCTAATCACCAACGGTTTCACCAGCATGCTGCTCATCATTCATCCCACGTATGAGACCAGCTATACCTTCGAGCCAGGCGGCAACGAATCTGTGGACGGAGTCACCTACGTCCGCATCCACTTCAAACCCGTGCCGGGAGCTTCCTCTCCCGTAGCCATGCAGCTCCGCGGCAAAAATTATCCCATCCCACTTTCGGGAACGATCTGGGTCGAGCCGCAAACCGGCGCCGTAGTCAAGCTGGTCGCTTCTATGGACTCCAACTTGAGCGACCTTGGGCTCCAGGCCATGCGCAGCGAGATTCACTATGCCACAGTCAATTTCCACGATCCCGAGGAGTCCTACTGGATGCCTGTATCCGCGGTTATCGATGTGGAAACACCCCGCCAGCACTGGCGCAATATTCACCGCTTTGCAGGTTACAAAAGATTTAAGGCTACCATTCAAGTCGAGCAAGCTGAGGGCAAACCATGAGTGCATCCGCAACCATTGGCACCGCCATCATTCCCCGCGAGGACGCCGAAAAAGGCCATCGCACTCGCGTGTTCCTGGCCTGGATGCTGGCGCTGGCTGTGGTTCTGGTCATCGCCGGCTACGGTTGGAATTACTACACCCTGAGCGCCGCCGAGCGCCCGTTTTCTCCCAAGCATCAGCTCCTGCGTCCAAGCGGCACGATCGGCATCAAGCTAGGCATGGTGGGCGTCTTGATGTTTTTTCTTATCTATCTCTACCCCCTGCGCAAGAAATGGGGATGGCTTGGCCGCATGGGAAATTCCCGTCACTGGCTTGATTTCCACGTGGTCCTCGGCACGGCGGCGCCCATCATCATCGCTTTTCACTCCTCGTTTAAATTCGGCAACATCGCCGGAATGGCCTTCTACAGCATGCTGATGGTCACGCTCAGTGGCTTTGTGGGCCGCTATCTCTACGCCCACATTCCGCGCGGCCTCAGCGCCGCCGAACTCTCCATGAAAGAAATCCAGGAAAAGGAAGAGGCTCTACGCAAACAGCTCGCCGAACAAAGAGCCACGTTTGGCTTTTCCGTCGACGCCCTTTACGAGCTGCCTTCACCGGCCGAGGTCGCCAAAACTCCCCTCATCGCTTCGCTGCTTTCTATGTTCTTGCTCGACATCAAGCGTCCTTTCAGGGCTTCTTTGTTACGCCTCCGTGAAGCGGGCTTCGGCGCCTGGGTTTTTTCGGGCTTCGGCCTGTTCTCCACACGGGACAAGAAGCTGGAGCGTGCCATTCTCCTAGCGCAAAAGCAGTCCTCGCTTTCCCAGAGCATTGCGTTTCTCAGTCGCACGCAGCGGATCTTTCAGCTGTGGCACGTCATCCACCGTCCCTTTAGTTACGCGTTCGCCATTCTCGCCATTCTCCACATTGGCATCGCCCTTTTCATGGGTTATAGACTGTAAGTGAGAAAAATGGAACTGCAGATCAAACGATTCGCGACCGCCACGCTGCTTTTCGCCGCCTTCATTACTACCGATGGTTGCATGCAGCGGCCCAGCGACAACGACGCCATCCGTGCTGGCATACTGCAGCACTTGACCGCCGTTGGCACCCTCAACATCAGTGCCATGCAGATGGACATTCACAGCGTTTCCATCAACGGCAATCAAGCCCACGCTGAAGTCGAATTCCGGCCGAAGACCGGCGCCGTGCCTGGCTCAGGCATGCAAATCGCCTACAATCTGGAAAAACGCGATGGTTCCTGGGTCGTTTTGAAAACGCAAGCCACTGGAGGCATGATCCAACATCCCGATCCAAACCAGAACCCGCACCAAAATCAAAACGTTCACTCGGGCAGTCTCCCCAACTTCTCGGATGTTTTGAACCCTTCCGTCGCTCCAGGACAGGGTGCCTTGCCGCCCGGCCATCCGCCGGTTGGCTCGCAACAACCCAACTCTCAACCCGCTGGGCAAGATACCCCTTCGACCCGAAAGCCCCGCTGATTTATGGATACCCTTGTCGCCTTACTCGTTGCTGTCCTCGTCGTCGGCTTCTTCATGCGAAGTTACCTAAAGGAGCAGAAGAAGAAGGAGGAAGAGGCGCGCTCCGCCGCAGAGAAGGGCAAACTCTATTCGAGTGGCCCGCAGTCTCAGCATCCGCACATTGACGCCAACTACTGCATCGGGTGTGCCGCCTGTACCATGGTCTGTCCTGAGGGCGACGTTCTCGCCATGCTAGGCGGCAAAGCCGTCATCGTCAACGGCCACAAATGCATCGGCCATAGCCTTTGCGCGGAGGTCTGCCCCGTCGGGGCTATCACAATGGTCATGGCCAGCCCCAGCATGGGAGCGGACACGCCCTACTTGACGCCGAAGTACGAAACCAGCATCAAGAACTTGTTCATTGTCGGAGAACTCGGCGGCTTGGCCCTCATCAAGAATGCCATCAATCAGGGCCGCGATTGCATCGATAACATCGCTGGCAAAGCGGCGTTGCTCGGCGGACCCCGGCGCTCCTCGGATGTCGTCGATGTCCTCATCGTAGGTGCCGGCCCCGCGGGAATCAGCGCATCGCTCCGCGCCATCGAGAAAAAACTCAATTACCTTACGGTGGATGAAGGTGAAATCGGCGGCACCGTCGCCAAATATCCCCGCCAGAAACTGGTCTTGACCAGCCCCGTGGAATTTCCATTGCATGGAAAGTTCAAGAAAACCGAAATCTCCAAGGAAGAACTTATCGAGTTCTGGCACAAAGTCATCGGACGCGTGGATTTCAAGTTTTGCAAAGGTGAAAAAGTCGAGGATATTAAGAAAGGCGAGGACGGCATCTTCACCGTTACCACATCAAAGAGCCAATATCGCGCTCACGCCGTCATTCTGGCCCTGGGCAAGAGCGGCAGCCCGCGCAAACTCGGTGTCAAGGGCGAAGAACTGCCCAAGGTCATGTACCGCTTGATTGAGGCCGACCATTACGTCAATAAAAGAATTCTGGTCGTCGGTGGTGGCGACAGCGCCGTCGAGGCCGCCATGGGCCTTGCCCATCAAGTGGGCAATCAGGTGACACTTTCCTATCGGAAAGACGCGTTCTCGCGCATTAAGGAACGGAATTCCCAGCGCATCCAGGAATGCATACGTAAAGGAAAACTGAAAGTGGTCTTCAATTCAAGCCCCGTCGAGTTCAAGCAGGAATCAGTGGTGCTCGAAGTCGGAGGCAACTCGCAGGCGATCCCTAACGACTACGTCTGGATCTTCGCTGGCGGCGAGCCTCCCACCGCCTTCTTGAAAAAGATCGGAGTCGGCTTTGGCACCCAGGATCTTACCATCTCCGGAAGCAAAGAGGCCAAAGCAGCGAAAGAGGCTAAAGAGGCCGTTCTCGCATTGTCCTAGCTCGGCACTATTCCTGCCAACAAAACGATTGGAAAGGCTCCTGGCATTGCCCGGAGACCCCCCGCAATAGCGCCAATTGCCGACCGTTCCCCTCATCTATTTTGAATTCGCTTGATACACGAGCCGACCGCCGACGATCGTGGCTAGCACTGTCGTCGCTCCAATCTTATCCGAGTCCATTTGGGCGCGCACTATTTGCCGTTCGCTACTCTCTACGGGATGCGCATGTTCCTGTTCAAGTCAAAGACCGCGGCAGGCACCGGGCGAATCATCCCGCTGAATCCTCGCGCGATGGCCATGCTCACCCATTGGCACGGTCTATTCCCAAATGCACAACCAAGACACTTTGTTTTCCCAGCCGAGAAGTACGGATTCGCTGGAAACGACCGCGAACTGTGCAGCTATGCAATCGACCCTTCGTCACCGATGCATCGTTGGAAGCTTGCTTGGGAAAGCGCTCGCAGGGCTGCGAAGGTCTCTTGCCGCTTTCATGATCTCCGCCACACTTTCATTTCGAGGCTAGCCGAGTCTCAAGCTTCGGATTCGACTGTCATGGCACTGGCGGGGCATGTATCCCGCGCCATGATGGAAAGATACAGCCATATCCGCATGGAAGCAAAACGCAGGGCGGTTGATGATCTCAGCGGAATTGAATTTGAGCGGGGGTGGGCACAAAATAGGGCACAATTCTTTTTGAGCGAAAAGCCAAAAGAAGCTAACTCATTGAAAAGACTTGGTGAACCGGGGAGGACTCGAACCTCCAACCCGCTGATTAAGAGTCAGCTGCTCTACCATTGAGCTACCGGTCCACAGGTTGATTTTAGAATTTTACACGGGAGCAGGAATTTTGTCGAACCACGGGAACCGCTCCGAAACACTCGAAATCGATCTATTTTCCGCGCAGCGTTGCCGCCAGGCCGCGGGCCACTTCGCGCGCGCGGCCGAGATCGCCCGGTTCGAACGAAATAGCAGAGACGCGCGGATGGCCGCCGCCGCCGAATTTTTCGGCCAGCGACGCCAGGTTCTGATCGGCGGTCGCCTGATTCCACGGATTGGTTCCCAGCGAGACTTTCGCGCGCGTGGCCGAAGCGCTGACGCTGACGGAATAGACACCTTCCGGGTGCAGCAGATAGGGAATGAATTTGTTGTATCCCTCGAGATCCAGATCGCCGACGTCGAAGAAAATAACGCCATCGCGCGCTTCGATGCGTTCGCGCAGAATTTCAATGGACCGGCGGTGGCGTTCGAGAAGCGGGCCAAGATGCTTGGCCACCAGCGGCAGCTTCACCATTTCGCTCAGCGGGCGGTAGGCCAGCTCCGGAATGATGCGCGCGGGCAGGCCATTTTCCGGCGCCGCTTCAATCACCAAGGCGAGCTGCGTGGCCGCTTCAGCAAGCTCGACGGCGGACTGCGGGTTGGGATACTGCGCCCCGTCGATGATGTCGCCCCAGTGGATCAAATCCGTGAGGGGCTTGGTATCGAACCCGAACTTTTCGCCGGCGATGGTGGCGATGAGCTTGGTGCAGGATTTGTACTCCGGCTGGTAAAACATGTGCGGACCGGGATGCTTGCGGAATTGTTCGGCGTCGGCCGGCGTGAGAAACGCGCTCTGGTGATGATCGAACCACCAGGTCACTTTCGGGGAATTGGAAAATTTAAAGTCCACGATAGCGTTCTCGTCGCCATCGAAGAGGCCGGGTTCCCACGGCTGCGCGGCGCGGTGGGTCATGCCGGTGAAGCCGAACTCCGCGTTCTGATCGAAGCGTTCACGATAAAAACGGTAAAAGAGAGCGGCGGAAGCGGTGCCATCGAAGCAGCGATCGTGAAAGCAGAGCCGGACCTTGGTCATAAGGGAGCGAGTTCGCCGCTTCGCCTCCCAGGCGCTCGAGGGGAATGGCGACGAAGCCAACCAAGATGTACGTGGGCGGCGGGATTGTCAAGCGGAAAGGCTTGCGGCTGCGGGCCTGAAATTTTGATGCTTTCTTCGTCGGGGGAGCGCAACTGTAGCGGCGCAGCTGGTCCCCGAGGCTTGACTTCCGGGACAGAATAGCTTTACTTAATTCTATTATCCCAGCAATCCCAAAGGATTTGTGTGCCCAGGAGGCCGCATGCCCGAAGAAAAGAATTTCTTTGCGGGACTGTTTGATTTCGCTTTCCATCATTCTCTGCTACGCCGCCTTGTAAAGTTGCTGTATGTGATCGCCATCATTTGCGGCGGCATCACGGTGGTCGCTCGCGTGGTGCTCGGTTATCAGCAATCGCCGGCGGACGGACTAATCAACCTCGTCGCGGGAATTGTGTCTCTCTTCGTGGGCATTCTGGTGGTGCGATTGCTGTTGGAACTGGCGTTGCTAGTCTTGCGGATCGCGGATGGCATTGACCACGCGACGCGTCCCGGAAACTGAAGCGCAGAATCGGCGCAACAGTTGGTCGCGGCGCCCCAACCGGACCATCCAACGGAGCCCCCACTTCAAACTCGTCAGACGCCGGCGACGCGCGCCTGCCTGCGTGTGCCTCCGGCTCGCAACGTGAATTTCTGGCCGAAATAGGGGGCTTGGGCCAGCACTTTCTGAAGCTCGAGGTCGTCCGCATAACGCCGCTTGGGAATTTTTCGCGCCAGAATGCTGATTTCAAGCGGGTCGCGGCGGAACGGATAGGGCTCGAGCGTAGCTCCGTTGTTATCCTCAGGCTGCAGGTCCCAATCCACTTCCGTGCCTTTATAGTCGGCCGGTACGGCGTCGATGGTGGCGGGTACCAGGGGGCCGAGACAAAAGTAAAGGGAGAGGCGGTCCATGGCTTCCAGGCGCTGCGCGTTGGCCTGCAACCATTTTTCGTCGGAGAAATCTTTTGTCGCGGGATCTCCGCGAAGGTCCACTTTCAGGCGCAACTGCTGCAGACGGAGTCTTTGCAGAAAATCGCTGACGAGGGGAGACTCCTGGGCCTTCACGTATTTGGCGGAAAATCCCGGCATGGTGGCGCGGGTGCGATCGTAAAGGCCCGCGCAGTGTAGGCTGACGAGGAGACCGGCGTAGCGGTCCACTTTGACAACGCGTTCGATGCCGCGTTGGTAGAGATCGATGTGCTCCTGAGTGGGAAGAGACATAAAGCTGTACGGCAAAAATGAGACGAGGTCGATGCGCGGCTGGAGTTCCCACTCGGTCCAGCCGTTGTCGTGCTCGGTGGCTGCAAGTTGGAAGGATTCCAGGGGTTCGGGCCGGGCAAAGTTTTCATTGCCGGATTCGCGCGCAAAATAGCCGGACAGGACAGCATGGTCCGTCTGGCGAATCAAGATCAGATGATCGCCCTGCTCTTGGATGATCATGGCGCTGCCCTCACAAGCAGCGACGCCTGAAGCACACGTCTCTGGATCGGATGCATCGGCCTGGCGGGGAGACTGGCCAAGCAGCTTTTTTCTAGACAACACTATTATGCGCTCACGCTCGGCTCTAATCCAGCACCATTGCGGGGGCGCTCGCGGAGAGAGCTGGCGTCGAAAATGTGGCGCAAAATGGCAGTGGAGCGGCATTACTTAAGCTTGTAGAATAGAAGCACCAAGCACCACTGCGGGAGTGGCGGAACTGGCAGACGCGCAAGACTTAGGATCTTGTGGCCGAAAGGCCTTGCAGGTTCAACTCCTGTCTCCCGCACCAAAATTTCCGGCTAGTGAAATTTGCCTTGAGAGAGCGCAGCGGTCCGTTGGGGTGAGCGGAAGGACTGGCGGCGCGAGGAGCGTCCCGTGGAGCGCAACATTCGCGACCTTCTGAACCTATACAACTCAGATGATCCGTTGGAGCGGGCGTGGACGATTCCTTCGCCATGGTATTTCGATGCGGGGATCCACGGACTGGAGCAGCTGAGCGTGTTTGGGAAGAGCTGGCAGGCGGTGGGTCGCGTGGACCAAGTGCGCGAAAAGGGCGCCTTCTTTACGGCTGACCTCGCGGGCGAGCCTCTCGTTGTGGCACGGGGCGAGGATGGACTGTTGCGCGCGTTTTATAACGTTTGCCGGCATCATGCGGCGGCAGTGGTGACGGAAGCGGAGGGTTGCGCGAAGCAGTTCCGGTGCCCGTATCACGGGTGGACTTACGGCAATGATGGCGCGCTCAAGGGGATGGTGGAATTCGAGGGCGTGTGCAATTTCGATCGGGCGAAAAATGGGCTCGTGCCGGTAGGAGTGGACACGTGGGAGAATTTTGTTTTCGTCAACCTGGATGGACGCGCGGCGCCGCTGCGGGAATTTCTTGGCAAGGTTCCGGAGCTGGTCGCGCCGCTGCAGCTTGCCAAGAAATTGAAGTACTTCGACCGGCGCGTCTACATGCTGAACTGCAACTGGAAGGTGTACGTAGACAATTATCTCGATGGCGGCTACCACGTTCCCCACGCGCATAAGGGATTGAGCAGCGTGATCGAGTACACCAAGTACACGATTGAAAATTTCGAGCGGGCTTGCCTGCAGTCCAGCCCGCTTTCGGCGGACGGCAAGTCGAAATCGGGGATCGCGGCAACGCGGCACGGGCGGGCGTTTTATCTGTGGGTTTATCCGAACTTCATGATCAACGCTTACGAAGGCGTGATGGACACCAATGTGGTTCTTCCCCTAGGCGTGGACAAATGCGCGGTGGTGTTCGACTACTACTTCGCGGACATCCGCAAGAAAGCCTCGAAAAAGAACCAAGCGAGCATCAAGGTCAGCGAAAAAGTGCAGCAGGAGGACGAGACCATTTGCGATGCGGTGCAGCGCGGACTGGGCTCGCGTGCGTATGTGGCCGGCCGCCTTTCGGTACGGCGCGAAGCGGGCGAGCATCTGTTTCACCGTTTGCTGCATGCCGACTTAACAAGCGCATTGAATCGGCCAGCGGCAGCGGATTGAGTGAGGCGCGGCTCGCGGTGGAATTGACGCTCCTCGAAGTGTCCCCTATACTGAGAATTCGAGTTGCGGGGTGAATGCTCACCTGTCTGGCCTGTTCTGAAACGAAAGCCTGGTTTGACCGTGCCCCTCCAGACCTGGCCGCATGCCGTGGAGACCGGCCACCGTACCGTCACGATACTGAGTGTTATCGAGGAAAGGATTTTTGCATGGCTGAAGCAACGTGCCGCCGCGAATTGGAGTTGGAGATTCCCGCGGAAGAAGTTACGAAAAAAATTGAGAGCGTGGCTAAGGAATTCGCGCGGCTGGCGAACGTCCCGGGATTCCGGCGCGGCAAGGCGCCGGTTTCGCTGATCCGGCGGAAGTTTGCGGAGGACATCAAGGGAGAAGTGCTGCAATCGCTGGTGCCGGAGCGCGTCGAGAAAGCAGTGGCGGAACAGAAACTGACGCCGGTTTCGCAGCCCCAAGTGGACAAGCTGGACTTCAACGAAGGGCAGCCGCTGAAGTTCCGCGCTGTTTTCGAAGTGCTGCCGGAGTTCGAGCTGGGCGATTACAAAAACCTGTCGTTCGAGATGCCCACGATGGACATCACCGACGACGACGTGACGAAAGCGCTCGAAGAAATGCGCGAGCGGGCGGCGGCGTTTGCGCCGGTGGAAGGGCGGGCGATCGAGGACGGGGACTTTGCGCAGGTGAAGCTGCTGGGCACGCCGGAGGGCGGCGGGGACCCGCTGCAAGCCGACAGCGTGCTCTGCCATATTGGCGCGGAAGAAACGATGGAGCCGTTCAACGCGAACTTGAAGGGCGCGAACGCCGGCGACCACAAGAATTTCGACGTGGAATACCCGGCGGACTATCCAGATCCCAAGCTGGCGGGAAAGAAGTATCACTATGCGGTGGAAGTGCTGGGGATCAAAACGAAGAAGCTGCCCGAGTTGAACGACGAATTCGCGAAGGACGTGAGCGACGCGGCCTCGCTGGAAGAGCTGAAGAAGAAGGTGCGCGAAGGGCTGGAGCATCAGCGCGATCATAAACACAAGGAATTGCTGCACGAAAAGGTGCTGGCGGAAATCGTGAAGCAGCATGACTTCCCCGTACCGGAAGCGCTGGTGGAGCATCAAATGGACGTGCGGCTGGAGCGCGTGGTGCGATCGCTGGCGGCGCAAGGAGTGGATCCCCGGGCGGTGAACGTGGACTGGGTGACGCTGCGGAAGCGGCAGGAAGAGCGCGCCAAGGACGACGTCAAAGCGGAACTGATCGTGGACCGCATCGCGACGGCGGAAAACATCGACGTGACGGACGAAGAGCTCACGCATGAGCTGGAACACATGGCGGGGCATAGTAACGAATCGGCGGAAGCGTTGCGGGCGCGTTTGACAAAGCAAGGGACGCTCGATAGGATGAAGGCTAAGCTGCGGAGCGATAAAACGCTCGACTGGCTCGCGCAGAACGCCAAAATCAAAACCGTTGCGGCAGCGAATGCGGCGACGGATGCAAAGTGAAACACTCCGGCTTAGCGCCAGCAATACTTACCCAAATGAAAAATTTCGATGAACCAGAGTATCGCGCAACGACACTCGTACCAATGGTGGTGGAGCAGACCAGCCGCGGGGAACGCGCCTACGACATTTATTCCCGGCTGCTGAAGGAACACATTATTTTCATCGGGACGCCGATCGATGACCACGTGGCAAACCTGGCGACAGCGCAGATGCTGTTTCTGCAGGCGGAAGACCCGGAGAGAGACATTCAGCTGTACATCAATTCACCGGGGGGGTCGATCACCGCGGGATTCGCGATTTACGACACCATGCAGTTCGTGAAGCCGGACGTGGTAACCACCTGCGTGGGACAAGCGGCGTCGATTGCGGCGGTGCTGCTGGCGGGCGGGGCGCCGAAAAAAAGATTTGCGCTGCCGAACGCCCGCATCCTGATTCACCAGCCGTGGATGAGCGGACTGGGCGGGCAGGCCACGGACATCGATCTGCATGCGAAAGAGATTTTGCGCATGCGCACGACGATCAATTCCCTGCTGTCCAAGCACAGCGGGCAGCCGGTGGAACGGATTGAGAAGGACGTGGAACGCGATTACATCATGAATCCCGAGCAGGCCAAGGAATACGGGATGATCGACGAGATTATTTACAAGCACCGGTAGCGTGGCGCGCCGCGAAGTGCTTTGCGGCTTGAAGCGAAAAATGCACAGCGGTTCCAAACAGTCAGCAACCTTGCGACTTTCTCTTTTGCTCAGGGGAATAATCGGCCTAGAATAGTGGTTAGAGACTCCGTCGCAGCCCAGCGGAGGCGAGGCCCTCAAACCAGTGAAAAAATTCAACCCAGACGAGCCTTTGCGCTGCTCCTTCTGCCATAAGACGCAGGAGCAGGTGGAAAAGCTGATCAGTTCGCCTTCGGACTATCCGCGCGCGTATATCTGCAACGAGTGCGTGGGGGTATGCCAGACGATTCTGGAAGATGAGAAGCGCGAGCAGACGGCCTCGCCGACGAAGCGGCT
>Ga0210405_10000760_pt1 | contig 40377 bp, 41 predicted proteins | sample IncBWH11MmetaG_FD_155492 | JGI IMG/M metagenome (GOLD analysis project Ga0210405, IMG submission 155492) | Forest soil microbial communities from Barre Woods Harvard Forest LTER site, Petersham, Massachusetts, United States - Inc-BW-H-11-M | ecosystem: Environmental > Terrestrial > Soil >... | reverse complement strand
AAGTCTGCGGATTTGGCGGCGGGAGCGCCTGCAAAGGGATCTGGAGCGGGCTGCTGCGAAGGCCGCGCCGCACTCTGCTGCTGCGAGGCGGATGAGCTCGACGAAGATTGCGCTGCGGCAGATTGAGAAATGCTGAAAGCTACGGCAAGCGCCGCGGACAGAGTTAGAAGTGCGAGCTTCATGAGTGAATTCTCCAGAGAGATTTTGTCGGGCGAGCTGATAGTTCTTTCGAATTGGACGCGGGAACTATACCTCAGGAGAGCGGCGGGCCGGGGAAAATCGGCGGGGCATTTAGCGGCGGAAGTGAGAGAAGAGCCAGAGGAGGAAGGAAAGTGCTGCGCTGAGGACGAGGCAGGTGACGATAGGGAAATAGAAGGTGGTGTGTTCGTCGCGATGGACGATGTCGCCGGGGAGTTTTCCGAGGCGAAACGGGAGTTTGCTGCCGAAATAGAGAAGAGCGCCGACGGCGGCTAGGACAGCACTGAATAGGAGCAGCGTGCGGCCGAGATCGCGGAGAGAATCCACAAGAACATTATAGAGGAGGGATCGTCCGGACGCCGCGAGTAAGCTGATGGATTCAAAACTGGAATCGGGTCAATCCTTCCAGTCCGTTCGCAAACAAGCGAATGGAAGCAGATTCAGTCGAACACAGAGAAGCAGGAATAGACCCGTCCGTCCGTGGCGATCGTTGCTCGCGCGGCCATTCTAACTTGAGATCCACAGAATTTCTCTTGCCATGTATTTATCATAGCATTACTATATATATCGGTTTAGTTTTGGATGATCTAGAAAACGACCCGCACGCCCGGTTTTCGACATTGCGACATTTGTGGAGGCATCGCATGGCAGGCACCCAGCGCCTTCTGGCGATTACAATGGCATTTTCACTAGCAGGCATTCCCCGCAGCGTGAAACCGCATGCGCTTGGAATTGTGGTGCAGTCCGATCACGCGAGATTGGGCTCTCAGGCCGCTCCGGAGGGAACGACGGTCTACGATGGCGATCGGCTGACGACCGGGGCGAGGGGCTCATTGCGACTGCTTATTGGCGAAGCGATGCTGTATGTGACGGAGCAGAGCAGCGTGATCGTTCACCAGGACGCGAACCTAGCCGCGAAAGAGTTTGAGGCGGAGCTTTTCTCGGGCGCCGCGGTAATCTCCGTGACGGCGGGCACTACGGGAGAAATCGTCGCCAGCTTAGCTCGAGTTCGCCCGATTGCAGAAACGCGGGGCGTAGTTCAGGTTGTGCTCGTTGGACCGCATGAGCTCATGGTATTCGCGCGGCGCGGTCCGGCGCAGATTCGCTATCGCGGCGAAAGTGAAACGATCGCGGAAGGAAAATCCTATCGCGTGCTGCTGAATCCTTCCGACGATAGCGGGTCAGGAGTGCGGGGCGCGAAAAAAACGGGAAAGCATAGCAAGGCGCTCGTGCTGATTGCGGTTGGCGCGGCGGCTACAGTCGGTATTACCGCACTGTGGAGAGGTGCGGAGAAGGGTGCGAGTGGGGGTACGGGCGTGGAGAGTCCCGACCGGCCTTAAGCAGAAGAGCAAAGCAGGCTTGGCAGGCTGGCGCGTACCGAGGGTGCGCTCGTATGTCTTCACGGCTACGAGTAAAACGCGCTAAATGAGTTCGAGGCCGGCGAAGAAATAGCCGATTTCGAAGGCGGCGGTTTCGGGGGCATCGGAGCCGTGCGTGCAGTTGTTGCCGATGCTGGTGCCGAGGTCGTGGCGGATGGTGCCAGGGGCGGCTTTTTTAGGGTCGGTGGCGCCCATGGTGTCGCGCCATTTGAGGATGGCGCCTTCGGCTTCGAGAACCATGGCGAAGATTTTGCCAGAGCTCATGAAGTCGGTGAGTTCGCCGAAGAAGGGGCGAGCTTTGTGAACGGCGTAGAAGCTGCCAGCTTCTTCTTTGGTGAGGCGCATGGATTTGATGGCGACGATGGTGAAACCGGCTTTGTGGATTCGAGAAAGAATCTCACCCTGTTGTCCGCGACTGACCGCGTCCGGTTTGATGATTGCGAATGTGCGTTCGAGTGGCACGAAAGATTCCTCCGGGATATCAAGTGCAAGATGCCGTGCTAAAGCCCGGCGCCTACAAAAACAAAACGACTATTTGAGAACGGCGGCGATTGTTGAGCCCATGTCCGCGGGAGTCTCAACCGTGTGGATCCCGGCGGCGGCCATGGCGGCGTATTTATCTTTGGCGGTGCCTTGGCCGCCGCTGATGATGGCGCCTGCGTGGCCCATGCGGCGGCCTGGCGGCGCCGTTTGGCCGGCGATGAAGCCGACGACAGGTTTCTTTACGTTGTCCTTGATCCATTGAGCGGCGGTTGCTTCGGCGTTGCCGCCGATTTCGCCGATCAGGATGACTGCGTGCGTGCCGGGGTCGTCGTTGAAAAGGCGCATGGCGTCAAGGAACGACGTGCCAATGATGGGATCACCGCCGATGCCGATGCAGGTGGATTGACCGATGCCGAGGCGCGTCAACTGATCTACGGCTTCATAAGTGAGCGTGCCGCTACGGCTGACTACGCCGACGTTGCCTTGTTTGTGGATGCGGCCGGGCATGATTCCAATTTTGCATTTGCCGGGGGAGATAACGCCCGGGCAGTTGGGACCGATGAGGCGCGTCTTGTTGAAGTCCACCGTGGCGGAGGCGCGGACCATGTCGATCACCGGGATGCCTTCCGTGATGCAGACAACAAGAGGAATTTCGGCGTCGGCGGCTTCGAGGATGGCGTCGGCGGCGTAGGGTGGAGGAACGAAAATGACGGAGGCGTTGGCGCCTGTGGCCTTCACAGCTTCTTGAACAGTATCGAACACTGGGCGCTCTAAATGCTTGGTCCCGCCTTTTCCTGGGGTAACGCCGCCGACTACGTTGGTGCCGTACTCGATCATTTGCTGCGCATGGAAAGTTCCTTCGCGGCCAGTGAAACCTTGCACGATGAGACGCGTTTTTTCATTTACGAGAACGCTCATCGCGCACCTCCCGCGAGAGCGACGACCTTTTGCGCGCCGTCCTTCATGCCGTCCGCAATGGTGAAATTCAGGCCGCTTTCGCGGAGGATTTGTTGGCCTAGCTCGACGTTGGTGCCTTCCATGCGCACTACAACCGGGACTTTCACTTGTAAATCCTTGGCGGCGGCGACTACGCCGGTGGCGAGAACATCGCAGCGCAGAATGCCGCCGAAAATGTTGATGAACACGGCTTTGACTCCGGGATCGCCGATCAGGATGCGGAAAGCATTTTTCACTTGATCGGAAGACGCGCCGCCGCCGACATCGAGGAAATTGGCCGGGGAACCGCCGGCGTACTTGATGATATCCATGGTGGCCATGGCGAGGCCGGCGCCGTTGACCATGCAGGCGACGGTGCCGTCGAGCTTGATGTAGTTCAAGCCGTACTTCGAGGCTTCGACTTCGAGGGGGTCTTCTTCGTCGAGGTCGCGCAACTCGCGCAGCTCTTTGTGGCGGAAGAGGCCATTGTCGTCGAAAGTCATCTTGGCATCGAGAGCGACGAGGCGGCCGTCGGCGGTGACAACGGCTGGATTGATTTCAAGCATGGACGAGTCTGTATCCACAAAAGCGCGATGCAGCGCCTGGAGAAATGGGCCAGCTTTCATAGCCACGTCACCGGAAAGGCCCAAGCCGAAGACTAACTTGCGAGCCTGATAAGGTTGCAGGCCCGCGGCGGGGTGAATCGTTTCGCGCATGATGGCTTCGGGATGGGTCTTGGCGACTTCCTCGATGTCCATACCGCCAGATGCGCTAGCCATAAAAACCACTTTGCCCACGCTGCGATCGACAAGAATGCTGAGATAAAGTTCGCGCTTGATATCCAGACCTTCTTCGATGAGAACGCGCTTCACGGTGCGGCCGGCGGGACCAGTCTGCGCGGTGACTAGATTTATGCCCAGCATATGAGAGGCGATTTCCGCGGCCTCGTCGGGAGAATGTGCGAGTTTTACGCCCCCCGCTTTGCCGCGGCCGCCGGCATGAATCTGCGCTTTAACAACAACTACGCTGGATCGGAGCCTTGCTGCGCCTTCGCGCGCTTCTTCCTTGGAAAAAGCCACTTCCCCGCGCGGAGTGGTGACACCGTAACGCGCGAGAATGGCCTTGGCCTGATACTCATGAATCTTCATCGGGGTTCCGTAGTGTTAGAATTTTGGTGTCGTCGCAAACATTAGAGTGTACTCGGAAAGTATAAAACGGAGCAAGGTTGCGGCGGAATTGCGGCCGAATCCAGATGACAAAATCTCTCATTGATGGCGCCGCATCCGGCCAGATTTTCTCGCGGGAGGATGCGGAAGGGGTGATGGAAGAGCTGCTCACGGGGCGGGTCGAGACGGCCGATATCGTGCGGCTGCTTACCGCGATGAATACGCGGCCGGTGCGCGTCGAGGAGTTGGCCGGATTCGCCAGCGTGATGCGGCGGCACGCGGCGCGGGTGTTCGCGGAAGGCGAGCCGCGGCCCGAGCACCTCGTAGACACGTGCGGGACCGGCGGTAAAGGATTTGCGACATTCAACATTTCAACAGCTTCGGCGATTGTTGCAGCGGCGGCTGGCGCGCGGGTGGCAAAACATGGCAATCGTGCCTCTCACTCGGGCAGCGGTTCCGCGGACGTGATTGAGGCGCTGGGCGTACGGATCGATTTGCCAGTGGAGCATTTCGGCAAGGCGATTCGCGAGATTGGAATTGGCTTTTTCTTTGCGAGAGCTGCACACGCAGCGGCGCGCCACGCCGCGCCAGCACGCAAGGAAATTGGCGTGCGCACAGTTTTTAATCTTTTGGGCCCTTTGACCAATCCCGCTGGCGCGCGAGCGCAAGTGGTCGGCGTTCCATCGCCGGACCTAATTGATTTGGTCGCGGCGACCCTCGCGGAGCTTGGCGTAGATCACGCATTTGTGGTTCACGGAACAGGCGGGCTGGATGAAATCTCGCTTGCTGGAGAAACTTTAGTCGCCGAAGTAAAAGATGGAGGCGTGCGGCGTTTCACGGTGACACCCGAAGACTTCGGAGTTTCGCGCGCGCCGATTGAGGCCGTCCGCGGAGGGACGGCGCTAGAAAATGCAGCAACGATCCGCGATATTTTCGCGGGCGGAGGCGGTCCTCGGCGGGATATCGTCATCGCCAACGCTGCGGCTGCTCTGGTGGCCGCTGGTGTTGCGCCGAGTTTTGGCGATGGTGCACGACTGGCAGGAACGGCTCTCGCTTCGGGCGCGGCCAGAGAAAAACTCGCGGCGCTCGTCACGTTCACTCAACAGTCGGAATAAGATTTCTAAGATTGACGGTTTTTTTTGAAAAGACTGCTCAGGGGCGATCCGGGCTCTCGAGTCCCTTGTGAATCGTCCATATTGTTACTACGCCCACAACAGCCGCAGGGAGCAGGAAGAAACGGCTTTGGCCTACGGCAAGAGCCGGTTGATGCAAAGCCGCACCGCAGGCGCCTTTGCGGACCACGCGGTAGGTTTTTCCTTCTTCGAGGATCTTGGTTTCTTTGCCCGCGGTAACTTCGAGATCTTGCGTGCGTGCGGTGACAAGAACGTCGCAGTCTTGGAGCGTCACTTCGCCAACCGTAAGCACGGGAGAATGCGGCCGCACGCGTACGTCGTCCGCTTTAATCTCGACGCCCGTGCCGTTTTCCGCGCGAAAGGTTACCGTGCCGCGCTGAAGCGTGGGAGTGAGAATCAGATTTTCGTGGTTCATCCAAACCGTACTTTGCTCGGAAAGAGTAAGCTGCACCTGACCGGAGCGGAGGCTTAGCGCGCCTTTCTCCTGAGTTTCCATGCGGTCGCCATCAAAGATTGTGGTTCCAATAGCCGCATCGGTAGTATTCAAGCGCGCGCTAGCGGATTGCAGGACGACGCCTGCCGGCGCGGTTTGCCCGGGCAGGGCAACGCCGGACAGCAGACAGGACAGCACGACAGCCAAATAACGACGGCTCATGACAGTGCGAAGCCTCCGAAGGAAAGCGAATTCTTAGTGTTGGTTAATGAAACGACGGGCGCACTGGTACTTTGCGCAATCCGCTGTTACCGGGTTCCGCACAAAAATGAAACGCAGCCTGTCCGGAAGGACGGCTGCCCGTTGGTACAGGTAAGATGAGAAAATGTTTTTACTGCTTTTGTGGCGTCGAGGCGAAGTCTTCGGCGGCAGTGAAGTCGTCGAGAGAGTTAGAGGAGAAAATTCTTGAGATTCTTCGCGGTTATTTTGATTACTGCCGTTTGGTCGTGCCCAGCGATGGGGCAGAAACCGGTTCCGATTGCTCCGGCGCAGGTTGTACAAGAAGTGCGCGACTATCGATTGGACAACGAAGACCGGATCGTCCGGGAGCTTGCGGAATTTCTCTCCATCCCAAATGTAGCGAGCGACACGCCAAACATCCAGAAAAATGCGGAGCACCTTCGCGAGATGCTGGAAGCGCGCGGAATCGAAACGCATCTGCTGCCGATCACGGGACGCGGGCCGGTGGTCTTTGGCAAGTTGATCGCGCCGGAGGCTACGCGCACGGTTATTTTCTACGCGCACTACGATGGGCAGCCTGTTGATCCTGCGGCGTGGACCGACGGCACGCCATTCGAACCAGTCTTGCGAAGCGATGCGATTGAAGCTGGCGGGAAACGCATTAAGTTTCCGGAGAATAGCGCGAAGCAGCTAGCGGTTTACAGAGACGACTGGCGGATTTATGCGCGATCGTCTTCCGATGATAAGTCGCCGATTGTTGCGCTGCTTGCCGCGCTCGATGCGCTGCGCGCCAAGCAGATTCCCCTGAAAGTAAATCTAAAAGTGATTTTTGAGGGCGAGGAAGAAGCGGGATCGACAAACCTCGCGCACACTTTGGAGTTGAACAAAAACCTGTTCGGAGCCGACCTTCTGATTACGGCAGATGGCCCGGTACATCAATCGGGGCGGCAACTCGTTTTTTTCGGGAACCGCGGCGACATCGGGCTGGACATCACGGTATACGGGCCGGTGCGGGCGCTGCACAGCGGGCACTATGGAAACTGGGCGCCGAATCCTGCGATGGAACTTGCAAGGCTGCTGGCAGCAATGAAAGATGCCGACGGCCGTGTGTTGATCGATGGCTATTACGATGACGTGACGCCCCTCAGCGATCTTGAAAAGAAAGCGCTCGGGGAGATGCCTGTGAATGACGCCGATCTCGAACGAGAGTTGGGGATCGCAAAACCCGAAGGCGCAGGAAAAAAACTGGTGGAATTGTTGCAGGAGCCGTCACTCAATATTCGCGGGTTGCAAAGCGCTTACGTCGGGGAACATGCGCAAAACGTCGTGCCGGACAAAGCGGAAGCTTCGATCGACGCGAGGCTCGTGAAAGGCGAGGATCCGAAGAACAAATTCGAGCAGATCGTGGCGTTCATCAAAAAGCAGGGATATTTCGTGATTGACCGGGAGCCGACGATGGAAGAGCGCCGCACCCATACTTTGATCGCGAAAGTCGTCGACCAGGGCGGCTATCGCGCTTCGCGAACAGCGATGGATTTGCCGGTGTCGAAGGCATTGGTGAAAGTGATACAAGACGCGACTTCGGGCGATACCGTCATCGCCCCTACATTGGGAGGAAGCGTGCCTATGTATATTTTTGAAGACTTGGGGCTGCCGTGGATTGGCGTGCCCATCGTGAATTACGACAATCATCAGCATAGTTCGGATGAGAATCTGCGGTTGGGACATCTGTGGCGGGGAATGGAGATTTACGCGGCGATTTTGGCGGATTTGAATTGGTAAGGAAAAAACTTTACACGGAGAACTCGGAGAACACAGGGGACACGGAGACTCAGAGGCTGAGGAAGTTCTGGAGGAGTTGCTTACCGGAAGTGGTAAGGACAGATTCGGGGTGGAACTGGACGCCTTCGATTTTGTGGCGGCGGTGGCGGAAGCCCATGATGATGCCGTCGCTGGTTTCGGCGGTGATGGTCAGCTCGCGGGGGAGGGATTTGCGCTCGACGATGAGCGAGTGGTAGCGCGTGGCTGTGAAGGGCTCCGGAAGTTTGTGGAAAATGTTTTTGCCGTCGTGATGGATTTCGCTGGTCTTGCCGTGAAAAAGCTTTGGAGCGCGAACGATTTTGCCGCCGAACGCCGCGCCGATCGCTTGATGGCCGAGGCAAACACCCAAGATGGGAAACTTTCCGGCTAGCCGTTCGACCAACTCCACGGAGATACCCGCCTCCTGCGGTGTGCATGGGCCAGGTGAAATGACAATTCTCTCCGGCTTCCGCTTGGCGATCTCTTCGACAGAGATTTTGTCGTTGCGGTGCACTTCGACCTGACAGCCCAGCTCACCGAGGTACTGGGCGAGGTTATAGGTGAAAGAGTCGTAATTGTCGAGCAGCAGAATCATCTTAATCTTGTTGGGTGCCTTCGCCCCACACTTTCCAAACTTCGCTCACTTCCCTTTTCGATGCGCGGCTTCTAGCGCAGCAAGCAAAGCCTTCGACTTGTTTACGGACTCCTCGTATTCACCCTCGGGTGTGGAATCGGCGACGATTCCACCGCCGGCTTGCACGTGAGCCACACCATTTTTGATGACCATGGTACGCAGAGCGATGCATGAGTCGAGATTGCCCGCGAAATCCAAGTATAGAACGCCGCCGGCATAAATGCCGCGTCGCGTGCGTTCCAATTCCTCGATGATCTCCATCGCGCGCACCTTCGGAGCGCCGGAGACGGTTCCCGCAGGAAAGCAAGCCATCAGCGCGTCGAAGCAATCTACATCTTCGCGAAGACGCCCGCGCAGGCTCGACACAAGATGCATGACGTGCGAGTAGCGCTCGACGGTCATCAGCTTTTCGGGTTTCACCGTGCCATACTCGCAGACGCGCCCCAAATCGTTACGTCCCAGATCGACGAGCATGATGTGCTCGGCGCGCTCTTTTTCGCTGGCGAGCATCTCGCGTTCAAGGCGCTGGTCTTCGGCCTCGTCCTTCCCGCGCCAGCGCGTTCCGGCAATCGGCCGGTAGAAAACATCGCGGCCCTGCACTTTGACTAGCATCTCCGGCGAACTGCCAACGACCGCGATGTCATTCATCTGCAAATAAAAAAGATATGGCGATGGGTTGAGCGCACGCAATTCGCGATAGACGTCGAACGGCGCAGCATGAGTTTTGGCCGAGAAACGCTGGCTAATCACTACCTGAAAAATATCGCCGGCGCGGATGTAATTCTTGGCTTTGCGAACAGCTTCGAGATATTCCGCGCGGCGGAAATTGGAAGTAACGCGCAGCGGCGCGCGGCCCCCCTTGGCTTTCTTCTTCGGCTGCTCAGCGGGAGAAGTTTGTTCGAGCAACTGCCGCGTTTTGCGAATTTCCCGAACCGCGGCGTTGTATTTCGTGCGGAGACTGCCCTCGCCATCCGTGTAAACATTGCGGACGATCCAGAGGCGATGCTGCACGTGATCGAACGCAATAATACCGTGATAGAACATCAACATCGCGTCGTAAAGGCCGATGTCGTCGCGTAGGCGCTTGGGGATGCGCTCGATGAGGCGCACCATATCGTAAGAAAAATAGCCGATGGCGCCAGCTACCAGCGGAGGCAGACCCGGCAATCGCACGGGGCGGAAGCGCTCCATGCGGGCGCGGAGAAACGTAACTGGATCGCGCTCTTCCCAAACGATACGGTTGTGGCTCTCTAGAACGCAGGCCCCGCCCGCATAGCGAAAAACTTCTTCGGGATTCGCGCCTGCAAATGTGTACCGGGCGATTTTTTCGCCGCCTTCGACGCTCTCGAGCAAGAAAGAATATCGCGCGCCCTGTGCCAGACGCAGGTAGGCGCTAACAGGCGTGAGCAAATCGGCGGGAAACACGTCATAGACAGGGATGAGGTTTCCCTGTTTGGCAAGGCGCTGGAATTCGCGGAAGTCGGGCTGGATCATGGGTTAGTTCACGGCCACAGTTTGTCTTTCCGAGGTCGGCATTATCGCATTTCTGGATTAACTGTGCTGGCGGGACTTTTCTTCAGAGCGCAACGCGCGCAGGACGGCCTTGCGCATGGCGGATTCCGGCGCGTGTTGGCCGGTCCAGAGTTCCCATTGGGCGACGCCCTGCGGAATAAACATTTCGACACCAGAAACCGTGGCGATTCCTTTGCGGGCGGCGAGCTTTAGGAGTTGCGTTTTTTCGGGCCGGTTGATGAAGTCCATCACGACGCTGCAATTCAGCTCGCCGAGCGAGAGAGGAGATATTCGATCGTGGGGATGCATGCCGATAGGCGTAGCATTGAGGATGGCGTCAAAAGACTCGCTGCGCAACGCTCGGCGCGGAACAACCTCGCCGCCTACGGCTTTCGCTAATTCTCGCGCTGCCTTTTCCCGGCGCGTACAGATCGCGACAGTGGCTCCCGCTTTCGCGAGAGCGAATGCGGCGGCTCGCGCTACACCGCCCGCGCCGAAGATCAAGACCCGGCTCCCAGCAAGGCCAAGTTTCTTCTCAAGCGCGCGCAGGATTCCGATGTAGTCGGTATTGCATCCGAAGAGCGAACCATCGCGCCGGACGACTGCTGTGTTGACAGCGCCAATCTCGGCCGCGAGCGGGTCACATTCTTTCAAGTGCCGCAGGATGGATTGTTTGTGCGGAATGGTCACGCTGAAGCCGCGAATCCCAAATTCCGGCACGGCCTTCAGAAAATCGCGCAGATCTTTAACGAGGAAGGGCAAGTACACAGCATCGATTTTTCTCTCCACAAAGCCCGTGTTATGTAGGAGCGGCGACAGGGAATGCCCGACCGGATCACCAATCACTCCGTAAACGCGAGTTCGGTGGGACAGCTCGTGTGCCCGATAGAGATACTTCATGGCGTGCAGGGAGACCTGGCCGGGAGCGGTAGCTTCCCCAACCGGTGCATAGGCCAGCGCGCTCCCTTCTCGCAAAGCGAGTATGCGCGCGGGAAGGCCGACTTCGCCCATTGCCACTGCGACGAGATTGGGCGAACGGCGAACCAGACGCAGTAGTCGGAGGCTGTCGCCGATGGTGTGGGCATGGGCTGCAATTTTTAAGGCGTCGGCTTCAGGGTGTGCGGCAGAAGTAGAATGGACCGACTTCAGTCGCGGCGGCATGCGCAGGAAATCGTGCAAAGAGAGCAGGATGTGGGGCGGCAAGCCAAGCTCGCTCAGGGACTTGCGGGGCAATTCGAGCGCTGTCTCGATTTCCAAGTCGCACCAGGAGCAGCCCGCCTCGTGGGCCTCGTTCAACCAATAAAGCTCGGCTTGAACCCCCGCTCGAAGCCTGCCCCCCCCTTCGCGGCGGCGGCAGGTGGCGAGAAAGGTTGCGCCGCGCGGCCTGTTCCTCTTCAGCCAGAGGAGGAAGCGGGAGCGCTCGGAATCGCTGCGAAGCCAGTCCAGGCGCAGCTCGATGGTTGGGGTTTCGCGAAGCCCTGCACGGACCAAATCGGCCATTTCCGCGGCCGTAGAAGCTGCCGCCACCGCGCAGATCCGCCCTATACCCACCCCAAACAAACTTTCCCCCAGCGTGATTCTTACCATGTTATTGAGAATAAGGCTTCTAGCATGCCCGTAGCAAAAGTGTAAAGCGGTCCCGGCGTATTTGTTGACGCATGGGGGCGGCCCTGTTAATTTCGCTAAGAATCGTCCCCGCACGGCCCGTAGGGCGTGTTTGAAGGAGTCTTGGAATGCGCGCTAAATTAGCTGCTCTATGCACGATTGTCTTTGCCGGCGCCGGAATTTGCTCGGCGCAGACTTCTGTTGTTCCCCCGCAGGCGACTTTTTCTGCGATCTATTGTTCGGGCTTTGTCACTGATGAGAAGGTTCCCGATGCAACCCGGCTGATTTCCGGTGAGCAGTCGAACGATAAACTCACGTTTGCCCGCGGCGACTATGTATATATCAACCGTGGCATGGACAAAGGCGTTCGCGTGGGCGATCGATACTCCGTCGTTAGGCCAGAGAGCGATCCTCTGAAAGTGGAGTGGTTCAAGTGGCAGGACAAGCTGCTAAAGGCCATGGGGACGCACTATTTGGACGCTGGGCAGCTTAGAGTCGTTGTCGTTCAACCAAAGGTGGCGATCGCGCAAATAACACTATCTTGCGACTACATGCAGCGTGGCGATATCGTGCTGCCTTATCAAGAGAGACCAGACCCACCCTTCAAGGACGGGGTCGCCTTTGACCATTTCGCCCCCGTCAGTGGCAAGCCCGTCGCGATGATAGTTGAGTCAAAGGACTATCAGCAATCCGCCGGGCGGGGCAACACCGTCTATGTAAACCTTGGGACCAACAAAGGCGTAAAAGTCGGCGATTATTTTCGAGTATTCCGCTACCAGGGCTCGAGGGCGGAGACTGCTCCTCAGACAAGAGACTATCAGGACCGCATTTATGGCTTTGGGAGCTCGCCCGGGAAATATACGTGGAATGATTTGCCCCGCGAAGTGCTGGGCGAAGGCATCGTCATCAACGTGAGCCGCAACTCTTCGACCGTGTTAATCACGTATAGTTCGATCGCTATGTACACGGGCGATTACGTCGAAATCGAATAGGCCCCACAAGTAAAAGCAGGACAGAAACTTCCGGCCCGCTGCGAGCCACTGCTCGTGCGGGCCTTTCTTTGGCGCTGGCAATGTGCAACAGAACTGGCATGCGCTGTAGAATTCAGCCATCCGCAGATTGTTCCCCGGCACACTCACCTTCCGAAAAGACCTCACAAGTGAATCCCAGGATTTGTGTTTCCGGCTCCTGCCATGCGTTTGCGTTCAGGCCAGCTTTGCGGCAGGTCTCTTCCAAAAACTGGTCGCGGCCAAATTTGTGCTCAACCGCAACCTGAGGGAGCAGAAGCCCGCGCTTCGAGCCTTGGGAAATCAGCAAACCGTGCTTCCCGATCTCGATCTTTTCGGGAAGAATCGGTTCCAACGGCGATAGAAGAGAGAGTTCGATTTCCAGTTCCGGGAGCTCATCCGCGCGGACGGGCGAAAATCGCGGATCGTGCAGGGCCGCGTTGGCCGCGCATCGCGCGATGGATTCGCCCAGCGGCTCGAAGGCGTCCACGACGCCGATGCAGCCACGCAAACGGCCAAGCCGGTGGAGCGTCACGAACACGCCGCGTTTCTCGGCAAACACTCCACCTGGGGAAATTTCCTCGGTAGATTTCTGGAGGGAAACGGCCTCGGCAATTGCCCGGCGTGCCAATTCGAGCAGAGACTGGCGGTCGGTTTCAGAGAGGGACGGCATCCTCGGACTTTTTGTGGCTCTCCATCATGCGCAGTTTGCGGCGCTGTTTGATGCGGTCGTCAAGCTGTCCCCAAAACTTCAGAAAGTATTGCGCCGCCGATAGCAGTGCGCTGATCACCACCAGCCAGAGAAGGAATAGCCCCAGCTTGTTCAGCCAAGGGTGCTGTTCTTGTCGCGCTCCGGCAATCAGAACTGCCACCGCACACACTTGCAAAACCATTTTCGTTTTGCCTAACAAGGATGCGGCGATCGTGAATCCCTCTGCCGAGGCAATATTCCGCAAACCAAGAACGGTGAACTCACGCCCGATAATAATGACGACCATCCAAGCCGGGACGAGGTGCATATCCACAAGAGAAACGAACGCGGCCGAAATGAGCAACTTGTCCGCAATTGGGTCCAGAAGAATGCCCAGCGTGGTGATTTGAAGCCGTCGCCGCGCAAAATAACCGTCGGCCCAGTCCGTCGCTGCGGCCAGGAGCAGGATCAAGATTCCCCAGAACTCGAAATGCATTGGGAAACCAGGGAAATCGACGTTAGGGCTCTTCGTGAGCAAGACTGCAATGAGCAAGGGAACGAAAAAGATGCGGAGAACCGTCAGTGAGTTGGGGAGATTCATGGCAACTTGGCGGCGGAGAGGCCGCCCCTTAGGCTACGTCCACCGCTCGCCTGACTATAGACTCCTACTGGGCAGGCGTCAACGTCTGCCAGGGTCCGCGGATGAATCTGGGAACACCTCTGCCGGTACTGTAACGTCAACAAGTAAAATGAGTTGCCCCACGCGGAATGCTGTACTCATCCGTACTCTCTCTGCTGCAAACCTGTGCAAATGTCCAAAACCGATAACGAAGAAGCCAACCCGCTGTTACACCTTTCGGCAGAGCATAGAGAGCAGATAACTCTCCTGTATTCAATATGTTAGGAACCAGACATTCGAAAAATGTCAGGATCTTAGTAGGCCTAATTTGGCGTGCCGCTATTTTGGAAGAAACAGTTTCCACAAGGTTTCCACAGCAAGGTCGGCTCGATAACCCCGTGCAAACTATTAAAGAAAGACCTATTTAGCAGCCAGAACCGGTGTTTTCAGGATGGTCGACGCGGAGTTACTTTAGTGCAAACCGGCAGGTCGTCGGTCAGATGGCTCGCGGTCCTCGTAATAGTCGAGCAGGAAGGAAAAAGAGGCCTCTCAAAAAGGCCAAAACGCCGTGCACGGCAATTCCTGCGATGCGAAACGGCAAAAGTATCAGCCAAACGATCGGATAAACCACCAGAGCAAGCAGCGCAAGAGGCCAGCAGAGGAAGAACAAGATGCACCACAGGATAAACGTAATCATGGCAACCCTCTCACCTCCTATTACGCACGCGTCCGACTCGAAGTTCCATCCTTCGCGAATGTACTCAGCTTCAGTTTGCGCGCAATCGACACGGGAACCTCGGCATCCATCAGCATGTGAGAATCTTCAACTTCGGAATGTAGCACACGGCCGAGCGCATGCACTAGCGCCAGAGTGCGGCCCTCGGCAAGAGGCAGCCGCAGCGAAAGCGTCACCACTGGATCGACCGGAAGAGCCGCGTCCATCCGGCGCAACAATTCTTCCACGCCTTCTCCCGTAAGGCCCGAGGCGAGCACAGGTCCGCCGTTTGTGCCCGCGCCCATTGCGTAGGGATGGATCAGCAGAGCCCTTTGCTCTTGCGTAAGCTGGTCCACTTTGTTGAACACGCGCAGCCTTGGCCGGTCCGCTACGCCGAGGTCATTCAGAATTTTGTCCACTTCCTCGTCGAGTTCGGCGTGATGCGGGTTCGAGACGTCGCTCACATGGAGTATCAGAGCCGCTTCTTGTACTTCCTCGAGCGTTGCGCGGAACGCCGTAAGTAATGCCTTGGGAAGATCGCGAATGAATCCCACTGTATCTGAGACCAACACGCGGCGATTCGATGGCAAACGAATCGCGCGAATGGTCGGGTCCAGAGTGGCGAACATACGCGAGGAGACCAGCACCTCGGCGCGGCTCAGGGCATTAAACAGAGTCGATTTGCCAGCGTTGGTATAGCCCACAAGCGCAATCGTCCCAAGCGGCACAGCGTTGCGTGCCTCGCGACGTAGGGCACGTTGTTTGCGAATGTCTTCGATGCTGTTTTGAATTTTGCCCACGCGGTCGCGAATACGCCGGCGGTCCGTTTCCAGTTTCTTTTCGCCAGGTCCGCGAACGCCGATGCGCCCCGCTCCTCCGCCCGCTCCGCCGGAACCTCCGCCGCCGCTCTTGCCTCCAAGACGCGACATGGAAGCGCCCTTGCCGGTCAGTCGGGGCAACATGTAGTTCAACTGCGCGAGTTCGACCTGCAACTGACCTTCGCGGCTGCGCGCGTGGCGCGCAAAAATATCCAGAATCAACTGCGTGCGGTCAATCACGCGGCGCTCGGTAGCCTCTTCGATGTTGCGCTGCTGCATCGGCGAGAGGTTGCTGTCGAAGATGATCAGCGGCGCCTTGTGCGCGGTGGCCTCGGCGCGAATTTCGTCCAGCTTGCCGCGCCCTACAAGCGTCGCCGGGTCCGCCGATTCGCGCACCTGAAAAACCGTGCCCGCGATTTCCGCACCAGCGCTGCGCGCCAACTCGACAAGCTCAAGCAGCGATTCCCTGCCCTGCTCGCCCGCAGGCATCCCAGGAAAGCGCGGCTTCCGCTTCCAGCCCAAACCAACGAGCAACGCGCGGTCCGCCGTAGACACAGTTTGCGAAGTTTTCGTCACGAAGTCAGTCCTGAAGCCATTCTGCCGAGGGAGCCATGTCGGAGGATTCTTTCTTCACCCAGTGCATTATACGCTTGGCGCCTCGTCGGCGCGACGTGCATGCATTGCTTACCGGTGTTGTGATGTTACCGCGGGGCAAGGCTGAGCCAGAGATGAAAAGCTTGAGCAGTTCATTATTTATTGAGCCCCAGAGTAAGGAAGTGTTCCTTCTCTCCGGGGTAAGAGCAAATCTTTTGGGCCACTTCAGGCAGAGTTCGTTGCAGGGCCGTCAGAATTTCAACTGCGTCCGCCTCCGACACATAGTCGCCAAAACTGATTGTTCTCCTGCCAAACTTGCACTCCAGCCGGGGATGTTCGCCTTTGCCGCTTTTCTGCCATTTCAATTCGCTGCAATTTACAATTTGATACTCATGTTTTCGTTCCCATCCATGGAACCCTTTACGGATAGTCAGCTTATTCGTGTCAATCTCTATGACCTCCTCCTTCCCAAACAACAGAAACCAAAGCAAGGGTATGGAAGAGACCATGCCCCAAATCCAAATGATTTTTAAGAGGAGGGACAACTGGACCCACCGTCCATGTAGAAACCACGCGAAATAAACGTCCACGCCCAAAGTGAAAAGTGCTGCGACTGGTTGAGGCCCATGTTGAATATCGACGCGTAGCATTCCGGAGATCGCTGTGATCACGACCTTAGGACCATGATGAAAGGGCCCAGCCATTTGTCTCCTTTCGCATCACAACTCATGCCATTTATGTGGGCATGAAGAGTATGAGATGGACACTAGCGAAAGATGCTGAGGGAATCCAATGTTTTCCTCCCCGCGGGCCCACGGCAGAATCGGCGAGGCTAAACCGACGCGATTCTCTCATTTCGGAGCGCCTTCTCTGCTTCACGCTGAATTTGCGGTTCGTCTCCGAAACCGGCAAGCCAGTGAACACTGGGATCTTTGCGGAACCACGTTAATTGCCGTTTTGCGTACTGCCGCGTTGCCTGCTGAATTGCGGCGCGCGCTGCTTCGAGCTTTTTCTTTCCGTGCAGAACGTCACGCAGTTCGCGGTATCCGATAAAATCGAAGGGCTTGGCATTTTTTGGTAAACCGCTCTCCATCAGCCCGCGTACTTCCTCTATCCAGCCTTGCGCCAGCATCGCGTCCGTCCGCGCGTGGATGCGTTCGTAGAGCGCTTCGCGCGGCGGCATCAATCCGATTTTCAATGCGCGCCAGCCTTCCAGAGGCGCGCGTCCCGCACGGTGCACTTCCGAAACGGGTTTCCGCGCAAGCACGCACACTTCGACCGCACGGATCAATTTTTGCTCGTCCGCCGCCGCGATTTTTCCTGCCGTTTCGGGGTCCAGCCGCGCAAGCAGCCGGTGCAAGTAACCCGGCACATGCTTCTCCGCGCTCGCGCGCAGCCTCTCTCGCAATTCTTCGGAGCGCTGTGGCACTTCCGCCAATCCCTCAAGCAACGCCCGCAAATACAATCCCGTGCCGACGGTAAGAATCGGCAGACGGCCTCGGCCCCGCAAATCTTCCAGAACAACCAACGCCATCTGACGGTATCCGCCGGCGGTCGCCGCTTCATTAGGAGTTAAGGAGTCGATCAGGCGGTGAGGGATGCCGCGGCGCTCTGCAGGTCCCGGCTTGGCCGTGCCAATATCGAAACCGCGATAGAGCTGCGTCGAATCGCATGCCAGCACTTCTCCCCCGAATTGCCCGGCCAGCCACACTCCGAGCGCGGACTTCCCCGAAGCCGTAGGCCCAACCACCGCGACCAGCGGCAGTTCCGATATGCCAGGATTCATCGAAACAGGATATGCCAAGCGCGCATGAGCAGCACAATGAGCACAATCAAAGCGAGAACCAGACTGCCGAGAACCTGCTGGCGGACGAGTTTCACTGTTGGTGAGAATAACTTTCTGGCGGGATGTTGTAGAGGTAGGTGTATCGCAGCTCAATGTAAGGCCCTGTGAATTGCGAAGGCAGCGGCTCAAATGGGTTGGAAGCGCGTACGGAAGAGTAGGCCGCACGATCGAGCGGCTCTTTTCCCGAGTTGCGGTTAATGACAGGCTCAGGGTTTGGGACGCTGCCATCCCGCATGATCTTGAACGTCAGGACGACAACACCCCTTTCCCCAAGCTCGACCGACTCGGGCATTATGGCAAACCAGTTTCGCTTTACCGTGACGTACACGCGCTGGAGGTAGCTGTTAAAGTCCACACCCTGATCAGGTGTGAGCATCTCAAGTCCGCCGTAGGCTGTTCCGCCACTTCCACCCCCGCCAGGAGAGCTGCGGCCCGAAACGCGGCCTCCGCCCCCAATTGGACGCGAGCCGGAACTCGGCGCCCTGGACATATCCTGCACGGTATCCTCGATTGTGGGAGCTTTCGGCAACACCAGTCCGTGCTGCGGCTTCGGCATGTCCGGAGTATCCAGCTTCAGCGGCGGCTTCGGAGCATCCGGCTTAGGCGCGGGTGCCTCCACCTCGTGCGGAGTCACCGGTACTTTCGGTGCGGGGGCGTCCGGCAACTCTCTCTTGGGAGGCTCAGGCCTAGGCGCAGGCTGCGGGACGGGAGGAGCCACTTTGTTTATTACGCGTGGGTCGACACGAACGGCAGGCGGCTGCGCTGGGCGAGGCTCCGCTTTTGGTTTGGGAGCGTATGAACTCTCCGGCGGAATCCACGTCAGTTGCCGGTTGGCCAGATCAATTTCATCTTTCGTCGGCGCGTGCGGCGGGAAGATCTTTGCCCACAGGATAATCGTCGCAAACAGCAGTATGTGGAACGCAAACGACGAAACGCGCGTGATCAAATCCGATTTAGTTTTTTCTTCCGTTTGTGGCTTGGTGAGAAGATTCACTTCGCCGGTCATGAAAACGTCGAGATCGACGATATCCGCCGGCGGGATCAGCCGTCCTTGCGTCATTTCCAGCGGCGCTCCGCCTTGCGGCACGGCGATGCGTTCGTCCATGTCCGTCGGCTGAACGGGGGTCGAAGTATTTTCCTTGACGTTGTAGGCTTCCTGATTCACATCGCGCGGAACAACGACGCGCGCGGCAATCGACTCGAGCGGCAGCGATCTGGGAATACTCGATTTGCCATCCAGCTCGATGATCGGCAACATAGCAGGAACGAGCGTGCGCTCGTCCAGTGTCGTTGGACGACGACGCTGCGTCGCGGTGTCCGCGGTGGCGGACAGACGGGCACCTTCCGGAACCAGGGTGCGGGGAATCATTTTCCTGCTTTCTCTTGTGAGGCGAACGCTGCTAGTTGGACGCGTTCGCCATGCTCCTGGATGCTTGCCATCACGCGGGTGGCCAGTTCCAAAGCCGCACGGCCAGCGGCGCCGTTGGTAGGCGGCTCGCGGCGAGTCCGTACCGCTTCCAAAAAGGCCTCGAGTTCCGCATGCAACGGTTCCACGTCGGGCGCCGGCAATTTCTCAAACGAAAACTCAGGCTGCGGTCCGGGCCGCTTTACGCTGACACGCAGCGCGTCGCGGCGCGCGTAGTCGAGCGAAATGTACTCGTGCTGCTGGAAAAATCGCATTTTGCGCACGCGTTCCGTTGAAACTCGGCTCGCGGTTACGTTGGCGACAGCGCCGCCGGCGAATTCAAGCCTCACGTGAGCGATGTCCACTTTGTCCGTTAGCACGGGAATGCCTACTGCTTTCAATTCCGTCACCGGCTCCTTCACTAGCGCCAGCAGGATGTCCAGATCGTGGATCATGACGTCGTAAATCACTTCCACATCGAGGCTGCGCGGCGTAAACACTCCCAGGCGATGCACTTCGAAAAAAAGCGGCCGATTGAGAATCGGCTCAACCGCTGTTACGGCTGGGTTAAATCTTTCGACATGGCCCACTTGTAAAATCCGCTTGTGCCGCCGCGCCGCTTCGAGAAGCGCATCCGCCTCCGCCAGATTCAGAGCCATGGGCTTCTCGACCAGCACGTCCAACCCGCTCTCGATCAGCCGGCAACCTACTTCGGCGTGCGCGACCGTCGGCACCGCTACGCTAACGGCCTCTGCAAGTTCGTGGACTTCTTCGAGGCTACGCAGCGCTCTGGTCTGAAATTCTACAGCGACGGCTTCCGCGCGAGGCTGATCGCTATCGTAAACGCCAATGAGTTCAGCGCCCTCCAACTCGCGATACACCCGCGCATGGTTGCGTCCAAATTCCCCCGCTCCTACAACGGCGGCGCGGACTTTTCTCATTTCTCGCCCGTCGCCGCTCATTTTTTATTTATTCCCCCTGAAGCGCTCTTCGGTTCCGCAGGTATAGCTGGCGCAAACGCCTGGATGGCGATATCCGCGGCGTCGGCCAGCGCAATCAATTGTTGACGGTCAAACAGCAAGGTGCGTCCCGCGTCCACCGCCAAAGCCGTAGCCCGGGAGCTCTTCATCTGTTCGATGGTCGGCAAACCAACCACGGGTACATCAAAGCGCATGTCCTGGCGCGGCTTGCTAACTTTCACGACCACCAGAGCCTTACCGCCAACGATGCGCGCCGCGCGTGCAATGGTTTCGTCCGTCCCTTCCATGGCTTCCACGGCCACGCAGGCCTGGTCCGAAATTACAACCGTCTGCCCGATGTCTAAGCCAGCAATCTGACGAGCGACGCTGTGTCCGTAGGCGATATCGGCACTTTCTTGTTCGTTGGGCGGCCTGCGGGTGAGCACGCCCGGCTGTGGCACAAGCGGTTTGAGGAACAGCGTCGAGTCCACCAGTTGAATCCCTTCGTCCTGTAGCACGCGCGCGATGCCGCCAATCAGCGCATCCGTGCTTTTCCGCGGCAATGAGAAGAGCAGCTTCGCCAATTTCCAGTCCGGCCGGATCGCGCTGAAAATTTTATTGTGCTTCACCTGCCCGGCCATCACCGCTTGCGTTACGCCTTCCTTGTGCATCAAGTCGATGGCCTTGCTTAATTCGCCGAGGCTCACCCAATGCAGCCGCTTCGCGCTTTTTTCCAAATCCGGCGAGGCTTCTTCTTTAAGCGCGATCACCGCCATCTCGATGCCTTGGCTGCGCGCTCCTTCTAGCACAAGAAACGGAAAGCGCCCGTTCCCGGCGATGAGTCCCCATCCTGTCACGTTTGCGCTGGTGTCCGGCATGAGATGTATGGGCGGCAGTGACTCTTACTTCACGATTCCGCGCTCGGCGCTCTCGATAAACCGGACGAGCTCCTGGACGTCATCAGAGCCGGCCAGTTTCGCTCGCATCTCGGCCAGAGCTTGCGTGGTATTCATTTTCGACCGGCTCAACAAACGGAAGGCGCGATCCAACACCTGCAACCGTTCTTTGGAAAACCCTCTCCGTTCAAGCCCGATAGTATTGACGCCGTAACTTTTAGTCTCACGCTCCGTGACGACCCGCGAAAACGGCGGCACGTCCTGCACAATGACCGTGCATGCGCCGACATACGCGTAACGCCCCACGCGGCAAAACTGGTGTACGACCGAAAACGAGCCGATGGTAGCGAAATCCTCGACCGCAACATGCCCTGCCAGTGTCGCGCCATTCACAAACAGCGTCTGATTGCCAATCTGGTCGTCGTGCCCCACGTGCGAGTACGCCAGAAAAAAATTCTCGCTGCCGATTCGTGTAATTCCGCCGCCCTTTTGTGTCCCTCGGCTGATGGTGACGTACTCGCGAAAAATATTTCCGTCGCCCACAACCAACTCGGTCCGCTCGCCGCGATACGTATAATCCTGCGGATCACCGCCGACGGCGCAAAACGAATAGAACACATTGTTGCGGCCATACTTCGCGGGCCCGCCTACAAACGCGTGGGGATGAACAACGCAACCCTCGCCGAGTTCCGCTTCGTCACCCACAATCGCATAAGCCCCAACTTTCACTCCTGGGCCCAGCTTCGCGTTCGACCCAACAACCGCCTGCGGATGAATCTCCGGCTTACTCATTTCGCGGGTTCTTCCGCCTTCGCGCCCATTTCGCGGTCCACCATCTTGCACATCAGCGTGGCTTCCGCGGCCAGTTGGCCGTTCACGGTGGCCTTGCCTTCAAGCTTGCAGAAGTCGCCTCGCCACGAAATAACCTTTACCTCCAGCCGCAACTGGTCGCCGGGCACCACTGGCCGCCGAAAGCGCGCGCCGTCCACAGCCACGAAATACAGCAACTTGTTGTCGCGGTCCGGAATCTCCAGCAAAAGCAGCAACCCGCCCGTCTGCGCCATCGCCTCGATAATCAACACGCCCGGCATGATGGGCTTCCCCGGAAAATGCCCCTGAAAATGCGATTCATTGATGGATACGTTCTTGACGCCCACGATGTACTTCAGCCGCTCCATCTCCAAAATCGCATCCACCATCAGAAACGGATAGCGGTGCGGCAATATTTTCTGGATTTCCACTACGTCGAGTATCATCCCTGCTCCCCATCGCGCCACAGATCCTCCCTGCGGCGCCCACTCTTTGCTAGCAAACTTTCTATTATATGCGAACCCACGTCAACCGGGCTACGCGCCCCCGGCGCCCGCCATGCCGAGTCTTGAAATCCCCCGTCCTTCCCGCATTTTGTGTTCGTGCCGTTGCTCCCGTTGCCCGTCATTGTTAGCATGTCCCGGCCATGCCGGACACCAACTACCCCAAGGAATTCTTGCGCTTTCTGAAAACTCGCTTGCCCGAGATGCTCTCCACTCTGCAGCGGCTCGTTCTCACGGAGTCTCCCAGCCTCGAAAAAGAGCCAGCTGACCGTTGCTGTGACATTCTCGCCGAGGAATGGCACAAGCGCGGCGCAAGCGTCGAACGAATCGCCCAGAAAGTTCGCGGCGATCAGCTTCGCATCACTTGGTGGCCTCAAAAATCGCGTCCAGCAGGTCAATTCCTCGTGCTCGGCCACTACGACACGGTCTATTCCTGCGGCGCTCTAGCCAAGATGCCCTTCCGCGTTTCCGGCGGAAAAGCGTATGGCCCCGGCATCTTCGATATGAAGGCTGGCCTCACGCAAGCGCTCTTTGCTCTCGATGCTCTGCAACAAATAAAGGTTCCCCTGCACCACCGTTTGGTTTTTCTCTGGACCTCTGACGAAGAGATTGGCAGTGATGCCTCGCGAAAACTCATCGAAACAGAAGCCCGCCGCAGCGACGCCGTCTTTGTGCTGGAGCCTTCGCTCGGACCAAAAGGCTTGATCAAGACCGCTCGCAAAGGCGTTGGTGAAGCTGAGCTCATCGTCTCTGGACGCGCTTCTCACGCGGGCCTCGCGCCACAGGAAGGCGTCAACGCGATTCACGAGCTTTCGCGGCAACTCCTCCATGTTCAAAAGTGGAACGACCTTCGCCGCGGCGTGACCGTCAACGCTGACGTCATCGAGGGAGGCACGCGCGTAAATGTCATTGCCGAAAGCGCCCGCGCCGTCCTCGATCTCCGCGCGTTGCGTGTCGCGGACATGCGCCGCATCGAGCGCCGCCTGCACGCGCTCCGTCCCATTCTTCCCGGTGCCAAGCTTGAAATTCGCGGTGGCTTCAATCGCGCCCCGCTCGAACGCAAATCCAGCGCCGCGCTTTTCACTAAAGCCAAAGCTTTCGCCACGCAGATGGGTTTGTCTCTCGGAGAATGCACGGCAGGTGGCGGCTCTGACGGCAATCTCACTGCGGCAGTCGGCGCCCCCACACTAGACGGACTCGGCGCCGTCGGCCATGGCGCTCACTCCGCGAACGAGTACATCCTCGTCAACGCCATGCCCGCCCGTGCCGCTCTGCTCGCCGCCCTTCTCATGGCTTAGTACTTAGCTACCGGCAGGCCCGCGGACCGAAAACGCTCGGTAAGATAGAATCATGAGCCGAACTGCCCGCTGGATCCTTGGCTGCTTTTCGCTTTTGTTTGCGGCTGCCTTCGCGATGGCCGTGTCCAATTCCCCGGAGCCTCTTTTTCTCTGGTGCTGCGCGGGATTCTGTTTGCTCATGTCTCTCGCATGTTTCTCCACCGTTGCCCGAACACCCGCGCTTCGCGTGATCGGCGCGACCGTATTCGGCATCTATGCTTTCGGCTTGCTGGAACAATTGGCCAAGATGTCTCGAACTCCATTCGACGGCAACTTTCATTGGAGTTGGCTCACCGCGCTGGAAGGTCCCCTCGAGGGTCTGATTACATTCGGATTGCCCGGACTTTATGTCGCGATCCGAGGACGCTTTCCCAGCTGGAGCAAATTTGCACCTGCATTCCTTCGCAGGGAATATCGCGAAGACGGAGAATTTGACCGGCAGACAGATAAATTAACTTTGAGCTAGCGCCCGTAGTTCTTGCGCAGATATTCCGCCGTGGACTGCATCAAATCGCTGTAATCGCTGTGCAGCACTTCGCGCAGCGCTGCTTCCGTTGAACTTCCGCTGCCGATGCGTTCGAGGATCCGCTCCACGTCGCCCATGCCGTCCGTCTGCACGATATATTCAATATTCGCAAGCGCCCAAGCGTACGCATAACCAGCCGCATCGCTCTGCAATCCCATCCACGAACCTTCCAGTTGACCCAGCGAAGGCGTGTGCCCATCTTGAAAAACTTGCGCAAGAACTGCGGCATTATCGCCGCTGCGCTTCCCTTCCATCCACTGCGCCAAACCCTCCTGGATCCACGTCGGCGCGTGGCCTCGCGTCTTCTGCCCCACAAAACTATGCGTTAGCTCATGCTTCAGCACGCGCGATAGCTCAGGCGTCACGCCGCTCAATCCCTGCACGGGCACGCGAATGCGCCCGTCGTTCAACGCGCCCACCCAGCCGGGCGCACGAGTAATGTCCGCAAATGCCTGCTGCGTGTAGAGGACCACGCCGATGGAATCCGCTGGCGCAAAATTCAGCTCGGACTCGATCGCAGAAAAATGCGCCTCCAGTGTGTGCAGAATGTCCCGCGCCAGCGCAGGCTCCGCAGCGCCGCTATAACGCAGCGTAAAGTGGCTGCTCTCGTTTTCCTTGTAACTTTCCTCTTCCTGCTTGTCGCGCTGCGCCTTGTCGAGCGCCGCCTGCACTTCCGGATCGGACCGCAAAGCCAGCGCGCGTTTCCATTCCGCAACCGCCTGGTCGATCTTGTTCAAGCCGTAATACGCCCAGCCCGCCAGCTTCGCGACGTCGGCATTCCCCGGAGCAACCCGCCGCGCGCGCTCCAGATAATCCAGCGACTGCTTGTACTCGCTTCGCCGCAAATGCAAGTAGGCCACATTCATCAGTAGTGTCGGCTCTTCCGGCGCGAACGTGAGCGCCGTGCGTTCGTCTGCCAAGGCCCGTTCCATGTCACCGCGCGAAAGCTCGAACTGTGCCGCCGCATGATGCGCGAGCGCCGCGGCCGCATTCGCGCGCTGATCGCCTGCATGGGCTGCTGCTTCCAGTCTTGCGATGTACTCCCGATCAATCGCGCCGTCGTGCACCGCGCCGCTCTCAATTTCCGTGCCCCCGCTTATCGTTCCCATCGCGGGCGGAGTAATAGCCAGATTCGCGGCCGCAGCCGCGGGAGAATCCCCCATTGGCACGCCGCCGCCCTTTTCAATATGGTCAACGATGGACTTCGGCAGGCTCAGCTCACCTGCGGATGTCTCGTACTTAACCTTGTCGCCCTCCTCTCTTACGTTGTTCGCGACAATCCGCCGTCCGTTCTTAAGAACAATCGTGTCCGCTCGCGCCGCAACCGCCGCAAAAAACACCACGGCACACAGCATCCGAGCGCGTCTAAATAATGTGGAATGTCCCATTTTCTAATTCTAATCCTCCTCGCCTTCGCGCTCCTCGTGGCCTTGTTCCGGAATGCCGAATGTGACTACACTCTTTGCATGAGGCCAGGGGTGGCACTTCTAGTCTTGTGGTGTCTCATTGCGCTGCCCGTATCCTCCGCCGCCGATCAGTCGCCCCACGAACTCTACGACGCCATCAACGCCTTGCGTCTCGATCCTGCGGCCACTTACCAGCTCTCTGCCGCCAACCGCATCGAGCTCCGTCGCGGCGACGTGGAAATCTATTTCGAAGAAGGCAAACTCGCTTTTTTGGCTCCCATGGACGGCCGCGTCACCGGCTTCGTCTTCTCCGGCCGCGGCCACGCTCTGGCGTTCCCTCGTGAACCGGTCGAGAAACAGCAGATGGCTCACTTTCTGGGCGCTCCCGTTCTGGACCAGGAATTCCTCACCGCCTATGTGCGCTTCACCGATGACGCTGCCGACGATCTCCTGCGCCAGTTCCACTCTGTTAATCTCGTTCCGCAGTTGGACACCGCCTTCGCTTCGCTCTCGGACCCGTTCGTCGCGCAGTTCAACGCTTCCCAATCCTTGCGCATTCTCGAAGATCGCCTCTCGCAAAATCCAAAGCCCTATTTCTATGCGGCGCTCGAAGGCGTCGAGACCGGCTCGTTCGATCTCCTCTTCGATCCCCAGCGGCGAGAGCAGGTCCTTCTAGGTCAGCGGCGGAAATCTGGCAACTTCATGTATTACGATGTTTGGGCGTCCTACAGCGTCCCCGGTTCCACTCCTCCCTCTATCGATTTCCACGCACTTGACTACACGCTAGACACCACTGTCCAGCCGGATAACACCCTGGACGCCACAGCCGCCGTCCATTTGCGCGCCGAAACTTCCGGCGAACGCGTTCTGACCTTTCAACTTTCCCGCGCGCTCCACGCCGAAACCGTTTCGGACGACCAGGGCAAGCCGTTGGCCTATTTCCAGAACGAGGGCATGAACCTCCAGGAACGCAGCGTGCGCGGCAATGACTATCTCCATGTCGTGCTCCCGCAGCCCTCGCGGAAAGACCAGGAGCTCACAATTCATTTTCATTACCGCGGCAACGTAATCGAAGACGCCGGCAACGGGGTACTTTTCGTCGGCGCGCGCGAAAGCTGGTATCCCCACTTGGGTGATCAAGCGGATTTCGCTTCGTATAACCTCACCATGCGCTGGCCACGCCATCTGAAACTGGTTGCTACCGGCGCCAAGCTCGATGAACAGAACTCTGGAGATTTTCACGTGGGACACTGGCGAAGCGACAAGGCGCTCGCCATCGCGGGGTTTAATTTGGGCGAATACGCTTCCAGCTCCATCGCTGCCGAAACGCGCACGATCGACGTCTACGCCAACCGCCAGCTCGAGCAAGCCCTCAGCAATCGTCTCGATGCACCAGACCCGAGTTCGCTTCCGTCAGTCGATGTTCCGTTCCGCATGCCTGGCGGAAACAGCCGCGCGGCCATGCAACCGCCAACCCCGAGCCCTGCCGACGCGCTAAAGCAGCTCGGCAAGGAAATCGACTCTTCCATTCGCTTCTATGAAAACTTCAGCGGGCCCTTTCCTTATCGCACGCTGAGCGTCTCGCAGATACCGGGTACCTTCGGCCAGGGCTGGCCCGGCCTGCTTTACATTTCGACATTTTCTTTCTTGTCCCCCGAAGCACAAAACCGGGCGGGTCTTTCTTCCACTCGGCAGGAAGCGTTTACCGATATCGTCCCCTTTCACGAAGTCGCTCATCAGTGGTGGGGCAACGTCGTTGGCTGGTCGAGTTATCGAGATCAGTGGATCGATGAGGCAATCGCTAATTATCTCGCGCTACTCTTTGCGGATAGCAGAAAGCCCTCCCAGCACGAACTTCGCGTCTGGCTTGAACGATACCGCAAACAGCTCGAAGAGAAAGTTCCGGGATCAGACACGCCTGCGGGCGAAATTGGAGCGCTGCTTCTCGGCAACCGGTTGAATTCGTCAAAGTCTCCCAGCGGTTTCGAAGAAGTGATTTACAGCAAAGGCTCCTGGGTCATTCACATGCTTCGCGAAATGCTGCGTCAGCCGGGCGCCAAGGATCCCGATGCGCGTTTCGTAGCCTTGCTGCGCACGATTTCAGCAAAGTACGCCTATCGCGCGTTCTCCACCGACGATCTGCAGCGCGAAGTCGAGGCCGTCATGACGCCTGGAATGGATCTCGAAGGCGGCCGCAGCATGGAATGGTTCTTCGAGCAATGGGTGCGCGGAACAGGAATCCCACATTATCGCGTGGAGTTTTCCACGCACCACACCGATAAAGGTGAAGTCGTTCGCGGAAAACTCTTTCAGACTGGGGTGCCGCGTTCTTTCATCGTCAGCGTCCCCCTCTACGCCAACAACGGCCTGGGACGTAACGTCTTTCTCGGTGCCGTCGTCGCTGCCGGCCCAGAGACTTCCTTCCACTTCGCAACACAAATCGCTCCGCACAAGCTCGTCATCGACCCCCAAATGACGCTCCTCTGCACCACGGAGCAAACGGAAAAGACTCAGGAATAATAGGCGCCGTGCTAGAAGTTCACTTCGAGCCTTGGTGAAGAAGCTGCTGTTCGAGTAGGGGGCTGTCTAGATTCAGCACCGCCTTGCCGTCCGGCCCGAAAACATAAGGGTAGCCTGCCGGATCTACCGGCACACGCGGCAACACCCCAGCTTGCACCAGTTCCACCAAGCGCGATGGGCGACGGCCCGTCCGCTTCTGAAATTCATCAGCGAGTGCATCTAGCTGTTTGCAGTCCTGCTGGACACGCAGCAGCTGCAGATGCGTCAGCGCGTTTTCCTTCACTTGAGGATCTTTTGTCGACTGATAGACCTCGTTCCACAAGAAGATCGACGTCTGAAGAGACTCGCCTTCAGCCGCGATTTTCGCGGCCATGACTTTCATCCAAATCTGTGCGTCGGGATTCTTGCTTCCTTCGGCAAACGCCGCCGAAGCTCTCGCGTAATCCTTCAGCTCGAAGTAGTAAACGAATCCCAGGTCTTCATAAAATCGCCAGTACTCGGGATTGGCCTTAATGCCTCGCTCCAGCAGCTCGATGCCAAGCTCCGGGTGTCCGGCCCCGCGCGGGGAAGGCTCGCTCAAAAATGTCGAGCCAAAGCGGTAAGCCACCAGCAAGTTGGGATCGAGCGTCGTCGTGACATCCAGAAGCGGCCACAGCAGCTCGAAATTCGGGTCGTGTCTCTCGCGTTTGTCGCCGTAGTATTGCACCACGCGCGTCCAGTAGATGTCCGCCATCAAAGGCGCGTATTCAAGGCTCATCGCCTTCAACAGTTTTCCGGAGCGCAGCACCAGCTCGTCGCGCTCCTGGTGCAAGGCAGCTCGCTGGCCGTCTATGCGCTGCTGAAGCTGCCATACGCCCGCGAATCCCACAGGGAGCAATATCAACAGCAGCCAATTTTTCGAATTCTGGGCGCTCATTTCAGATTCCGGCGCGAAAAAACGGCGGCGGCCACGAGCAGCACGATGCCGCTGTACAACGCGGCGTAAGCCGTGTTTTGCAGAATCAAGGCGCCGGGAATTTCCCGTCCGTGTACGGCCGCAGCCATCACATTGAAATTTTCAAAATTCGGCAGCAAGTAAGAGAGTCCCCGTAGCAGAGCCTCCATCGCCGGGTTCGGGATAGCGAAGTGAAAAGTTCGGATTTCCTCCACAAACAGTCCGGCGATGTACAGCGCCGCCGTATACAAAATGGCCAGCAAAGGCGTGGTGTAACACGAGAAAAGCAAGGCCAGCGCCACCACCAGCATCAACTTCAGTAGAATGAAATAGACCGCGATGAGCAGCACGCCATCTGTACGTTCCAAATGATGCTTCAAGTACAACAGCGCCGCGAACATTCCCGCCGCCATCGCCAGCGTGTTTACCGCAAGCGTTAAAACCAGCCCGCCAAATTTTCCCAGGAGAAATTCCCACCGTCGCACTGGCTTGGCCAGCAGCGCGTAAAGCGTCCGCTTGTCCATCTCTTTGTAAACCAGGCCTACGCCGATGAACACTGCGATCAACAGACCAATCACGCTGATGGCGCTCAAACCCAAACTTTTGATTACTATCTCTTCGATCCCGATCGAGATTCCCCCGACGAGGATCGCCGCGGCCATCATCAACAGCGCAAAGAAAACAAGGTTATACAAAACGCGGTCGCGCACCGCTTCCCGAAATGTGTTTAACGCTACCGCGCCCGCGCGTTTCATTTCTCACTTACCTCGACGGCTGCCGCCTGCGCGCGGTCCGCCTCGATCAGGTGCATAAAGTACTCTTCGAGAGATGCTTTCACTTGCGCCACGGAAAGAATCTTCGCTCCCGCCCCTCGAAGCTGATCCACCGCTGCGTACAACTCTTCTTCGGGGACTTGCAACCGGTAACGGTCGCCCGTCTTCGTGGCTTTCACAACCACTGCCGACGCGCTCGAGCCGCCTCCCGCCAACTCGAACAGAATCTCCATGCCCTGCGATTTCATCCCAACCATCTCACCTGGTGCGCCAACGCCGCGCAGCTTTCCTCCGACAATCACCCCAACGCGATCGCAAAGCATCTCCGCATCGGACAGAATGTGCGTTGAGAAAAGTACCGTCCGTCCCTCTCGCTTCAATTCCAAAATAATGTCGCGCACTTCCCTCCGCCCGATCGGATCCAGCCCTGACATTGGCTCATCCAGAATCACCACTTTCGGATCATGCAGAATGGCCTGCGCCAGACCCACGCGCTGCAGCATCCCCTTCGAGTACTTGCGCAACTGAATCTTCCGCGCCGTCTCCAATCCCACTTTCTTGAGCATCCGCGCCACTCGCTCGCTCCGGTCCGCCGCCGTCAAATCGTGGAACCTGGCAAAGTAATCGAGTACCTCCGCCGCCGTCAGGTAATCGTAAAAATACGGCTGCTCGGGCAGATAGCCGATGTCGCGATGCATTTCGATGTCCGTGATCGGCTTCCCCAAAATGCTCGCCGTGCCTGCGTCGGGGAAAATCAAGCCGACAAGCAGCTTGATCGTCGTGGATTTTCCCGCACCGTTCGGCCCGAGAAATCCAAACACCTCGCCGCTCTCGACCTGCATCGTCAAGCCTTCCAGCGACCTTTTCTTTTTAAGGTGCAGGAACCCGTACGGGTAGTCTTTGGTCAGATTTTCGATTTCAATCGCTGCGCCTGGCATACTCTCATTCTTCGGATGCACGGCCCTATCGTCAATCCATCACGCCTAGCCATGTGCGCGGAGAGAAACTAGAGAGTCCGTGGCAGAAAGAAAATTAGTTCGTTATTAGGAATCGCTTCGTGTACTGCCGATTTGCACCAGCTCAGGTTGCGGCGCAGGAGGCGCCATGGGCTTTGGTTTCAACGTCTGTGGGCCGCGCCAGTTGTCGATAATCCCCACCTGCTGCACGCAAGAGACGGTGCACATCGGCGCGCAATGTTTCGCCGTGTAGTATTCGCGATGCCGCATCTCATCCGTGTATTGCGACAGCGGAATCCCTGGGTACCCACGCTGCTGCGAGCACCAGTGCACCAACCCGTCCTCGCAAATGTACAGATACCGTGCGCCCGAACGGCAGCGCCAGTCATGCTCTTTGCCACGCGCCACGCTGTGCTGAAAGTCGTTGAATCGCGAGAACGACCTCTTCCCTAAGGTCATAACTTCTTCGAAAATCTCCAACTCGCGCGGCCCCAGCGGCTTCAGTTGGCCGTTCCCGTCGTGAATGATTCCCACCGTGCTCGTAAATCCTAGATCCACCGCCCGGTGCGCAATCTTCAACGCATCTTCCGGATCCTTCACGCCGCTCCCCAGAACCGAATTGATGTTCACCTGGAAAACGGCGAACTCCGCCAGCCACTCAAGGCGCGTATCTAGCGTCTTCAAGCTCTTCTTCGACACTTCGTCCGGCACCAGGTTATCGATACTGATCTGCAGGTGCTCGAGCCCCGCCTCGTTCAGAGCGCCGATCCGCTCTTTGCTCAGCAAAAATCCGTTGGTGATCATTCCGGCGATCATTCCGCGCTTCCGGATGTGCCGGATGACTTCTTCCAGCTCCGGGTGCATCAGCGGCTCGCCCCCGCTGATGGTGATGATCGACGTCCCCATGTCCGCCAGAATATCCAGCCGCTTCTTCATTTCCTCGAGTGGCACGGGCTTCGAGAAATTGTCGTACTCATTGCAATACCCGCAATCCAGATTGCAGCGCCGCATCGGAATAATGTGAACCAAAATGGGATGCTTCGTGGAAGCCAGCGCCTTGGCGATCATCTTCAGCTCCCGCGCCCGCGTCCGCCGGAACCTCCGCCGCCGCTCGAGCAACACTTCCGCACTAGCCCTTACCGTTTTTGTCTCTTCTGGCATGAATTCCGCTAATTCCCCAAGGCTTCAATTATACACAACCCTCGGTTCCCACTCGCCCCTGCGTCTTGGCAGGCATCGGGCATGTTTCCAATCGCCTAACTCTTCACACCTAGGGTCGTCCTCCGTTCCCTCTTGAAGATTTCTCTCTCCATGGAACTATTTCCGTCCCGCAGCGTCTCCTAACTGTCCAGCAACACCATCGTCCAATCATGAGAGGCTCCTATGCACTCCTTCCTCTTTGATTTGCGTTTCACATTGCGCGAACTTCGCCGCCGTCCCACCTTCACGCTGACGGCCATTCTCTCCCTCGCCCTCGGCATTGCCGCCACAAGTGCCGTCTTCAGCGTAATTTACGCCGTTCTCATCGATCCCTTCCCCTACCCCGGCTCTGACCGCCTTATGGAACTCAGCATGCTCGACGCCGCTGGCCACGATCGCTACGCCGGGCTCAACGGCCCCCAGCTCGAACAGCTGCGCCAAGCCAAATCCGTCGAAAGCATTGCCGGCATGGATTATTGGAATCTCACCACCACCGACGGCGACCTCCCCGAAGACGTCCAGACCTCCTACCTTTCCCCCGATGACCCCAACCACTGGGGCACAAAAGCTCTCATGGGTCGCTGGTTGATTCCCTCCGATGCTCCTTTCGGCAAGGACGCTCAGCCCGTCGTCGTCATCGGCTACAAATTCTGGCAGCGCTACTACATGGGCGATCCCAACGTCGTTGGCCGCACGATTCAACTTGTTCATAAGCCGTACCAAATCGTCGGAGTCATGCCCCCTCGCTTCAAATGGGCCGACGTCGATATGTACCTCCCGCTCCACGTCACGCGCGACCCGAAAATCTACTTCGGCGCCTCCATCAAACTTCGCCCCGGCGTGGCCACTGCCCAAGCCAACGCCGAACTTCAGCCCTATCTCGAACAATTCGCCAAAGAGTCGCCCGAGCGTTACCCCGAAAAATTTCGAGCCAATCTCCGTAGCATCACTGAGCTCTACGCCAAGCCCCTCGGCCCAACGCTCTATCTCCTGCTCGGTGCAGTCGCGTCTTTGCTTCTGATCGGCTGCGGCAACGTCTCGATCCTGCTACTCGCGCGTGGCGCAGAGCGTCAGCAGGAGCTCGCCGTCCGCGCCGCCGTTGGCGCAGACCGCGCTCGCATGATCCGCCAACTGCTCACCGAATCTCTCGCCATTGCACTCGCCGGCACCTCGTTGGGCGTGCTCCTTGCTTGGAGAAGCCTCGCTCTCATCATCGCCTGGCTGCCGCAAAACTCTATTCCCGCTGAATCCGTCATCAAAATGAACCTGCCCGTTCTCCTATTCAGCGCCGCCCTGGCGTTTGCCACCGCGATTCTCTTTGGCCTCTCGCCTGCCCTCCAACTCTCTCGCCCGGATATCGGCCGCCTCATGCAAAGCAGCGGCCGCCGCGTTATGGGCAGTGCCAACGCGAAACGCGCCCACCGAGTGATGGTCGCGGCTCAAGTCGCCCTCACCCTGCTTCTCCTCTCCGCCGCCAGCGCCGCCGGCAAAGGATTCCTTCGTCTTCTGAAAGCCGATCTCGGCTACGACCCGCACGCCGCCATGTCCGTCCCCATCCCCATTCACGAAAACACGCACGTCTCCTGGAAAGACCGCTCCGAATATTTCGAACAAATTCGCGCCTCCCTCGCCACCATGCCCGAAGTCGTTTCCGCAGGCATCTCCACCAACGCCACTCCGCCCGACAACGGCTGGGACACGCGGTTCGAAATCTTCGGCAGCGCCGCTTCCGAAAAGCCCGAAGCTCGCGTCAACTACATCAGCCCCGAATATCTTGAAGTCCTGCACATCCCTCTCTCGCAAGGCCGCATGTGGGACCACACGGAAACCATGCGCGCCGCCCCGCTAGCCGTCATCAACCAAACCATGGCCCGCCAATACTGGCCCAACGGTGACGCCATTGGCCACCAAGTCCGCATCCCCGCCATGAAAGACGAGCCACCCTACTCCCCCGCCGCAACGGGCGCCGATGGCTGGCTGCAAATCGTCGGCGTAGTCGCCGACGTCCGCGACGACGGCCTCCGCAATCCCATCAAGCCCGCCATCTACGTCCCCTATACGCTCCAAATGCGCATGTTCACGCAAATCTTGGTACGGACCCGCGTCGCCCCTCTCGCGATCCTCCACGACATTCGCGCCCGCCTCGTTACGCTCGATCGCGAACAGCAAGTCATGCACGTCCGCGACCTCGAAGCCTGGATCACCGACCTTCAGGAATACTCCCAGCAAAAATTCGTCGCCACGCTCTTCGCCATCTTTTCGATTCTTGCTTTGGTTCTTGCCGCGGTAGGTCTATACAGCGTGGTCTCCTACGGTGTCGCCACTCGCACCAACGAATTCGGCATCCGTATGGCTCTCGGCGCCCGAAGCTCCGATGTCTTTCGCATCGTCTTCTCCTCGACAGCCATCAACGTCGGTGCCGGCCTGGTCGCCGGCCTCCTCCTATGCATCGCCTTCAACAAGCTCTCCACACGCTGGGTAATGGAGAGCTCCCGCAACCCGTGGATCCTCGCCGGCGTAACCCTAATCCTAGTCGCTGCCGCCGCCCTGGCCTGCTTCGTCCCAGCTCGCCGCGCCGCCTCCATCGACCCCATGGAAGCCCTCCGCTACGAGTAACGCTTGGCGTAGGGGCACGGCATGCCGTGCCCTCTTTTTCTGCTTCTTCCCGTAAGCGCACTAGCAACGCGCCAAAGTTTTCAAATCCGCAATTTTGAATTTTTTGGTAAGACCCGGTAAGACTACGACCCGGTATGCGTGCGTAACTCTTCGGCAGGAACCGCAACAACTTTTCCGTCGCGCCAGATATACAGTGGCAATCCTTCGCGCACGTGCTCTTCAATAACAGTCTCGACCGCCGCTTTCATGGCCATGGCGGCGCGTTCCAACAGCGGCAATTTAAGGACATCTAACGGAGGCTTAATCATGGGCTTCCATAACGCCTTACTATCTCATTGTATCGCCCAGTTTCGATAATGCGAAGGTGTCCATCTTCCTCAGATGCGATAACCGAAAGAGCCGCGCCGGAGTTGTCAAAGAAGGCCCACCTGTCAGCCAGCGACCGGTACTCCCCCAAGAAATTCCGGATCGAGCGCTCAAACCGCCTCCGCACGACCTCCTCCGGAATGTCGTGCCCGCCACGCAAAACTCTTTCTCTCACACGCGACAATGCCAACTCCGCGCTAGGCACCCAAAGATAAAAAATATGCACTTCATACCCACGCTTCTTCAATCCGCGCACAACCTGCAAGTGCCCCTTCCCCGCAAGCGTAGTCTCTAACCCAAAATCCACTCTGCGGTCCGCGTGAAACGCGATTTCCTCTAGCATCAGCCTTCCCGCCCGAAAAGCGGCGCTTTCCGGCGAAAATGGCGCCATCCCTTGCGCAATCAAATCCGCATTAACGAAAATCCTGCAATTCGCATAATTTGGCAGGAACTCCCGAGCGAACGTCGTCTTCCCCGCCCCATTCGGCCCTGCAATGATGTAAGCGTTTGGATTCACAAGGGTTGAGCAAGCCTACATTCCCAGCACGCACCGCGCAAGACTTACGAAGCAGATGCCAGTTCGAATTGCCACCTTCTATCCTCCTCCATCCAAACGACTTAGTGTTTATTCTTGACAAATAGTAATAATGTGTTATATTGCTTGAGTCGATTCGGGCATTGCTTCTTGTCTCTGCCCCGCAAGTCATGCCCCACCGCCGCGCGGTCCTTCAAATTCCCGCCAAATCTTCAGCGCCACCCAGATTACCATTTCATAAAAACCGTTCTCTCCTAACCCCTTCACAATCAACACTTTCACAACTGTTGATTCCACTCCACTTCAACTCCTTTAGGAACAACGTTTACAAAAAACCAGGGGGGAGGGGCCCCGCAGCTAACCCCAAAGTTGGCCAGCTAGTTACCCGCCACGCGGCGCGCCTGCGCACGCGAAGGAATTCCCGCAACCCCAACCCCCTCATATGCTTACTTCATAACTCGCGGACACCCGGGGTGGGGGTGCCGGGGCAAGGATACAAGCGGACTCCACGTCGTCGCCACTTACTCATCGAGCGCCACTTTTTCTCCCGCTCTTCCCTCTTCTCTGTGTGCTCTGTGCCCGGCGCCTGCCCCGACTCGGTCGGGGCGTTAAAATCCCCATTCCACCAAGCCGCGACTTCAGCCGGCACACGCAAACCGATCCCCGCCACCTCCCCTCTTTCACTATTCACTACTCACGACCCACTACTCACTCGCTCCTCATCATTTCAAGGTAAGATTTACCCGACCAACTCCAGGAGCCATCATGTCTAGAACCATCGACACTGCGTCCATCGTGACCCGCACCGAGTCCGACTCCATGGGCAAGATCGACGTCCCCGCCGACCGCTACTACGGCGCGCAGACCGCCCGCTCGCTCATCCATTTCGCCATCGGCAAGGACACCATGCCTCCCGAGCTGATCCGCGCCTTCGGCATCCTCAAAAAAGCCGCCGCGCTCGTCAATCAGGACCTCGGCAAGCTCCCCGCCGACAAAACCGCGCTCATCACCCAAGCCGCCGACGAAGTCATTGCCGGAAAGCTCCACGAGCATTTCCCCTTGCGCATCTGGCAAACCGGTAGCGGCACGCAAACCAACATGAACGTCAACGAAGTCATCTCCAACCGCGCCATCGAAATCGCCGGCGGCGCGATGGGCAGCAAAAAACCCATCCACCCAAATGATGACGTAAACATGTCGCAATCCTCGAACGACACCTTCCCCGCTGCCATGCACATTGCCGCCGCCACGGAAACGCGCCAAAAACTTCTCCCAGCCGTGAAAAAACTGCGCGACGCGCTCGACGCCAAAGCCAAGGAATTCGCCGGCATCGTAAAAATCGGCCGCACGCATTTGCAGGACGCCACGCCGCTCACCGTCGGCCAGGAATTTTCCGGCTATGTCAATCTGCTCGACCGCGACGGCGGCCGCATCGCCATGGCCCTCGACGGCCTCTACGATCTCGCTATCGGCGGTACCGCCGTCGGCACCGGCCTCAACGCCCATCCCGAATTCGCCGAACGCGCCGCGAAGAAAATCGCCGAGCTTACCGGCCTGCCCTTCCGCTCGCATCCCAATAAATTCGCCGCGCTCAGCGCCCACGACGAACTCGTCTTCGCCAGCGGCGCGCTAAAAACGCTTGCCGCCTCGCTCATGAAAATCGCCAACGACATTCGCTGGCTCGCTTCCGGCCCGCGCTGCGGCCTCGGCGAACTCATTCTTCCCGAAAACGAGCCCGGCTCGAGCATCATGCCCGGCAAGGTGAATCCCACGCAGGCCGAAGCGCTCACCATGGTGGCCGTGCAAGTGATGGGCAACGACGCCGCCATCGGCTTCGCCGGTTCGCAAGGCAATTTCGAGCTCAACGTTTTCAAGCCCGTCATCATCTTCAACTATCTCCACTCCGTCGAACTCCTCGCCGACGCCATGAACAGCTTCGTAGCCCACTGCGTCCAAGGCATCGAAGTCAACACCACGCAAATCGAACACTACGTCCACAATTCCCTCATGCTCGTCACCGCGCTGGCACCCAAAATCGGCTACGACGCCGCCGCGCAAGTCGCCAAAGCCGCCCATCACTCCCACCTCAGCCTCCGCGAAGCCGCCATCAATCTCGGCTACGTAACCGCCGAAGAATTCGACGCCCTCGTCAAACCCGAGGACATGACTCATCCTTAGGATTTGATTTCATATGAGCGCCAGCACAGATCCATTTCCGAAGACTGAACTCGACGCCAAAGCCTTTCAATACAAGCTCGAGGAATTAACAAACACGGTGGCTTATAAGGTCCAACGCGAGGGTGAAAGCAAGGGCCTGAAGCCAGGCTTTGTCACCATGGATATTTACTTCCAAATTCGACTAGCCAACCAAATTTATAACTTGTTCTTTTACTTGAATTCCGACCAGCGCAGGCGGGAAGACTGCGATTGGAAGGTTGCATATAGCGTGGCGATTCTGCCGCTTGTCCGAACTATGATCGACTGTCTCTTTAACGTTACGACGATTCTTCAAGATCCTCCGTTTTTCGGTCAATGGTTCCGACAGAGCGGATACCGGTATTTTTTGGAAGGCTTGGAACAGGACGAAGCTCGATATGCGGGACAGCCAAGGTGGGACACGTATATCGCGAAGTACCGAGGGATGGCCCTCTTTGAAATTCGGCGAGACGGCTTCGACGAGGCGGGGGTGAGGGCGGCCCAGAAATGGCTAACACTCAGTCGCTACGTGGAGGACACCAAGCACAACTTTCCACCGAAACACCAGGCCTTTCTTAAGAAGCTGACACTGGGGTTCTGGAAGGAATATTCAGGGATTTCGCACGCGACCTTCAACGGGCTTCTGCCAATCGCCCTCTTCCTAGCTCCTAAGGACCTGCCTCACGAACAAAGACCTAACGTGGATTCTGCATCCGACGGAATGATATCTCTCCATATTGCGCGTGTTTCGGCGATTCTACTGTGTATCTTGACCGAGGCACAGGCTTCCTGCGGGTTCGACGGTGCCCGCATTAATCAGCGCCTCCATGAGATTTGGAACGTGCTTGTTGTCATCCCGGAAGTCAAAGAGTTGTATGACGAGCGGTATGCAGAACTCATGATGCAGAAGGGTATCTATGCCGACTGACGCGAATGCGGCGCCCGTGTTGCGCGCGAAGTCGGACGACGCTGTCCGCTACGAAGTGGATTCAGAATGCAGCTTGACTTAGCCTAATGCCAATGTGAGGATTCTACTGTGACGACGAAACAAAAACGCGTTTACCAAAAGAAAGTTGCCGGATATGTGGCAGACCTGATCCTGGATTCTTTGGAACAAGTACCAGAAGAGAAACGCCAAGCCCAGCTAAAGAAGGTCCACGCTGCGCTTAGCGCCGGCTCTGGTAAGCATAGTAAGCTGTCCAAGCGTTCTTCCAAGCGGCCGAACCTTCGGTTATCCCGCCGTTCCGCAGCGCATCGCTGAAACCGTGTTTGTCCGCCCGCCGCATCGCGCTATCGAGCGCGGATACGAGCCTCTGACGTTCGCGCTTGCGCTTCGCTTCTTCAGGCGAGCCGCGCCGGCCGCGGCTACGTTCCTGAATCAGCACATCGAGAATGTCTGGGTCGATCTCATCTGTGCTCATAGATGGCGGATTCTAGCAAACTTGTCAGGCTATTTACTAAACTCTATTGTCCGCCCGCAACTCGCGTCTCAGGAGGCCCATTGAGTAGCCGAATCGCGCTTTCTTTGTCTCTGGTTTTGTCGATGTACTCCGTCTCCCCGCGGCAGTCCTGTGCGCAGCAAACGCACGCACCGATCATTTATGTGAAGCACTTGGAGCCGCCGTACTACCCTCCGCTTCCCCGTATGACGCGGGTTGGTGGAACCATCGAGATGAAACTCAGGATTGGGGCAGACGGCACCGTGCTTTCTATAGAGTCTGTGCCGATAGGCTTCGGAGGCGCAGTCCTTACGATTCTCAAGGACGGCGCAGAAAGAAACGTGAAAACATGGACGTTTGGCTGCGTCGGCTGCCCGCCCAATGCTCCTTTCGAGCACGCGATCAAATTCAAATACGTTATGGACAATAATATGACGTCAGACACCACCAAGACCGTGATGGACCTCCCAGACGAAGTAACGATATCAGCTGGCCCTGTCACGATTGATCATGGAGTGGATACCAAAATTTCGAAGAAGAGGAGCAACTGAATTGCGCCCAAAACTGCTCGGCCTCGGAGTCTTAGTTTTCGCGAGCTCTCTCTGCGTGCAGAATCTGTATTCGCAAGCTACGTATCAGCTGAAGGCGACGCCGAAGACGGTGGCTTGGGGGTACTACGACGCGAAGGCGACGCCTGTGTTGCGCGTCAAGTCGGGCGACACGGTGTCGATTGAGACGCTGATTACGAACAGCCCGAAGCGGTTGGAGGACGCGGGGTTGCCGCCGGAGCAGGTGGAGCAATCGCTGCGCGATATTACCGACCAGGTGAAAGACAAAGGGCCGGGCGGGCACATTTTGACGGGACCGATTTATATTGAGGACGCGCGGCCGGGCGACGTGCTGGAAGTGAAAATTCTGGCGATCAAGCTGGCGATTCCGTACGCGTACAACGCGTTCGGGCCGGGACGCGGCTACATCCCCGACGATTATCCTTACGCGAAAATGAAAATCATTCCGCTGGATGAGAAACGCATGATCGCGAAATTCGCGCCGGGCATCGAGATTCCGCTGCATCCCTTTTTCGGCAGCATGGGCGACGCGCCGCCGGAAAGCGCGGGCCGCTTCAACAGCGCTCCGCCGTGGATTATGGCGGGCAATCTCGATAACAAGGATCTCGTTGCCGGCACGCAG